>Ga0272446_1001758_pt1 | contig 30882 bp, 27 predicted proteins | sample YNPCB0061_FD_194587 | JGI IMG/M metagenome (GOLD analysis project Ga0272446, IMG submission 194587) | Hot spring microbial mat communities from Yellowstone National Park, WY, United States - YNP-CB-006-1 | ecosystem: Environmental > Aquatic > Thermal springs > Hot (42-90C) > Sediment | place...
GCTGACGAATTTCATACCAAGCTACGAGTAAAATTGATGAAAGAGTGATATTCCGTAAGTTCGCACTTTGATATGAATCTACAACCAAATACCAAAACATTTTTGGCAATTAGCTTAACAGGCGTTTTTTTTGAGTGAATGGAAGATTTTTTGAGCGAAACGTGAGCGAAACGAATGCTGCAGATTAGACTTCTTTCAAAAGTATGTATTGGCAATGCCCCCTCACCCGCTTTCTGCCTCGCTTTAAGCACCCTCTCCCGGTGGGAGAGGATGCCATCGTAACGATGGCAGGTGAGGGAACTTCTGAAAGAAGTCTAATACAACGCATAACGTCAAACAAGCAACTCTTGGCGGAGTGTATGGTGGAAAAGTTGTTTTTGTATGTTCGTTTATGTACCTTATGCTTCCACAAACAACCAGCAGACGTAAACCAACATCAACTGGCACGATAGTTGATGCTTGGGAAATAAGAAACTATGAAGAAAAACCCTTTACACAATTTTTGTTGGAGAACGTTGTATGAACACCACGACACTGGCTTTTCGAGCTTTCTTGGTGATGGCATTATCAGCACTGTGTGTCTTGCTGCCTGAGAGCGCAGAGGCGCAATCACGCTCGCGCCGTGCTGCGGATGCGGAAATGGGCTTGAGAAATTTGGGTGTGCGATACTTAAAATTGGCTAATACCTACCGCGAAGCTCGTAATTACGACCTTGCCCAAGCCTATGCAAAAAAAGGCTTGGACATGGTACGCAATCAGGGCAGCCGCTACTGGGAAGCCACAGGATATGAGTACTTGGGCTTAATTTACCGCGATTTGGGCGAACGCGACCTTGCCTTGGAGTATTTGCGGGTGGCACAAACAATTTTCGCGGGAATTTTGAACCCGAACAATCCCGAAGGTAGCCACCAAGCACTCAAAATGGTCATTGCCGACCTTGAGCAGGGTGTTCCCTCTCGTGCCGAAAAACTTGTGCCGCCTGTGCCAGTCGAACGTGGTACGCCTGAAAACGACCGTTTGCGCTCGGACAATCAACGCTTGCAGGACGTGAACATGCAACTCACCAACCGCATCCGCGACCTTGAAGACCGTATTCGCCGTCTTGAGCAAATGCCTGCACCGCAAACAACTCCGCCACAGACAACCTACTCGACACCTTTTATTCCGAACGACATCAGCGAATGCAAGCGCGATATTGAAGCTATTGCGCGGTACAGAGAGAGCGTGCTATGGAGCAATACCTACACACCCGTCAATTTCGGGCAGCGCACACTCCGCATTAGCGACCCCAACACCCGCGCCAATGGCACTATCATTACGGGCTTTTTGAAGCGTGGTGAGTCGGTAAAAATTGAGATGGACGTTACGCCCGGTATGTACGCTATTATTGCCGACGGCTGCTTGGGCAAAGCACGAGACATTGACGTTCGCATCATCAATGCACGTGGAGTGGTATTGGACAAAAAAGACATTCGCTTCACCGAAGGCGGCGAATCTGCTAACGACCGCCGCATCAGCGACGCTAATTCGGCAGAACGTGCTGCTGACCGTGATGCACGGGTAAGCGAGGAACGCAACCCACAATCGACCACAGCAACCACACGCAGTACGAGCAATGATACAACCCCACAAGCTGCTGTGGATGCCCGTAAGCCTTCGTCGAACCGCGAACCACTCGCAAAATTGTCGTGGAATGCCGAATATGGTGGAATGCACACCTTTTTGGTAACTATGTACGACTGCGAGCCTGAAGGTGCGTATTTCTGCTTTGTCATTGGCAAAAAGTAGTCAATCACAAAGAGCCATTCTTTTAACAGCTCTTTTGACAGCATCACTGAGGAATCATTGTTGAGGAAAATAAGCATGAACCGTATTCTTAATGTTTCGACAGCAAGCCTTCTTGCAGCAATACTGAGTTTGGTGTGCTTAGCACCAACAAAAGCGCAAGAAGGACGCTTGATGCGCGACGAAGGCATTCGCTACATCAAACTCGCTGGCACGTACCGCGAAGCGCAGAACTACGACCTCGCACTGAAATACGCCAACAAAGGCTTGCAAATGGTTACCAATCTCGGCAGCCAATATTGGGAAGCTGCTGGCTACGAGGCACTGGGCTTGATTTACCGCGATATGGGCGATAGACAGTCTGCATTGTCATATTTGCGCCGTTCGTCCGACATTTTTAACCGCATCATTCGTCAAAAAGATGGCAGTGCGGCTGCCGTTAATATGCTCATAGATGATATTGAGCAGGGCGCAGACCGTAATGAGTTGCTCCGCAATGAATTGCAGCAAAAACAAGAGCTTAATCGCCAGCTCAATGACCGCGTGGCTGCGCTGGAAGAACGCATTCGCCAACTTGAAACATCGCGTGGAATTGCTGCACAACGCGAAGCCGAAGCACAACGTGAGGATTTCAATGCACTGCCAGAAAACAAGCCTCAAGAGCAGTTCGCTCCTTACGCAGTGGACAAAAAACGCCAGCCTGCACCGCCACCACCGCCACGGCGTGTAACAGAAACAACGATCGTACCACCCCCACCGTTGCCAACACTGGTGCTGCAACTTGGCGCAGGAATGCGCTATAACCTGAATTCGACTGTTGCGAATCCGGGTCCATTCAAGTTTCCGCCTATGCTCATATTGAGCGCAGATTACTTCCTCATGCCAGCACTTTCAGTAGGTATTGTGGGTGGCATTGACTTGCTGACCACCACTGCTGCGGAATCCACCACTGCCTCAATGACTACGCCAAGCACCACACAACCATTAACAGACCCAGTACGGACGCAATTTGTAGGAATTCGGGCGGCATATCATCCACTCAGGACGCGAGAACTTGATGTGTACACGGGCATTTCTGGTGCGGTGGTTTGGCCCACGCGGGGATTTAACTGGATGGCGGGCGTACTGCTCGGTGTGCAGTATAATTTTACGCCCGTTGTGGGAGTGTTTTTGGATGGAACACTGGGCGCAGCCAGCAACTACAACGATGCAACCACCAACGCAACTCAGATTCTTGGCTTTGGCGCACACGCACGACTTGGGTTGTCGTTTTCGTTCTGAGCAGCATAACCAAATTTATCATGTTTCAAACCGCATCTGGCTTGGTTTTTTAGCACCAATGCAGATGCGGTTTTGCGTTGTACGGTGGGAATATTAACGTTCAAACACGTCAGCGCAGGATGTCCTAGTGTTGCAAACGTCAAGCAGCGTATCAATAAAAATCTTCTGTCACACCGCTAAGAAACTCCGTATATTGCACATGGAACGCATAACGCTTGGACATTCTCTACGCTTTTGCTGCACGAAAATGCCAGAACCTCCTTCACAACCATCCACACAGCAATCACCTTCTTCATCGCCTGTGTTGTCGCAGGCAATGCAAGATTACCTCAAGGTGATTTACAAATTGGGTGAAAACGGCAACGCGGTTACCACCAATGATATTGCCCGCGAACTCAAATTGGTGCCCGCCTCCGTAACCAATATGCTGAAGCGGCTGGCAGAACTACGTCTGTGCAAACACGCTTCGTACAAAGGTGTTGTGCTTTCGGAATCAGGGCGCAAGGCAGCATTGGAGATTATTCGTCATCATCGGCTGTTGGAGCTATACTTGCAAGAAGCTCTGGGCTATTCATGGGACAAAGTGCATGAAGAAGCGGAGCATTTGGAGCATCACATTTCCGAAGAATTTGAAGACCGCATTGCTGCTATGCTGGGCAACCCAACCCACGACCCACACGGCGACCCTATTCCCGCAAAAGACGGCACGCTACCCCAACGCTTTACCCGCGCGTTGGCGAGCGTTGAAGCAGGAGTAACGGTAACAATTCGCCGCGTCAGCGACACCGAATCAGCACTGCTGCGCTACTGTGCAGAAATTGGCTTAGTGCCATATGCACAGGTGCAGATTATCAGCCAAACGCCTGTTGCCAACACCATTACTTTGCATATCGGCGACAAGGAGTATGTTATTGGCAGCAAAATTGCCGAACAAATTTTTGTGGAGTAATGCTCCGCTGCGACATCAAGCAAGGTTGCCAACGACAAGACGTTTTTTGCAAAAGTCTTATGTGGTATCATTCAATTCGAGACTACCTTTGTGGTTATGCCACATAGGCTTTATTACCGTTTTTTTATTTTGGAGGGTTTGTACAATGCTTTACATAATGCGACGATATATCTATCCGTGTACAGTATCGCTGATACTGGTGAGTGCGTTCGCGCTTGCAGTAAGCGGTTGTATGGTACAACAACACATTGTCGGCAGTGGCGGCAAAGGTGTTGTGTCTGAATCAACGAAGCAATGGTATGTGCTTTGGGGATTAGTACCTATCAACAAAATTGACGAAAAAGCAATGGTTGGTGGTGCAACTGACTACACCATTCGCACGTCCACCGAGTTTATCGATGGTTTAATTACCACTGTACTTTCTGGTATCGTCACGGCTCGCACTGTTACCGTCACAAAATAACGCAAGGAGATTCTACACTATGCAATTCAACATCATGCGTACAATGTATCGTATTCTGTATCGTATTCTCGCCGTTGCGCTCCTGTGCGCCTTCAGTTTGTCGGCAAGCGGCTGCCTGACACACCGCCACATCGTTGGGAACGGTGCTTCAACGGGACAAAGCCAAACAGCAAAAGATTGGTATTTGCTCTGGGGACTGGTCAGGCTGAATACCGTTGACACCAAAGCTATGGCTGGCAACACTTCAAATTACACTATTGACACCGAAGAAAGTTTTCTCGATGGCTTGATTTATTACGTTACTGCTGGCATTGTGGGCGCACGCACAGTAACCGTTATCAAGTAACCGTTATCAAAGAATCCTCTGTCCTTTTTGTGGCGCAAGCGAAACCACGCTTCACAGAGCGGAAGGAAGCCGAATGTTGCAGAAGCCCAAGGGCGTTTGTTGCGTTCGGCTTCTTGCATAAATCCTGTACACCACACTGGGAGAATACTTTTTTTGCAGCCATTCCATACAGAAACCGTATTTTGGTCAAACACTGGCACATTGTAACGTTTTGTGTCTGGACTTGTTTTTAGTGGAAGAGCATCAACTGTGGTAGTGGTTAGGTACGTATCCCCCTCCGCTGTCGTTCTCCTCCGCCTCATGGAGAGTTTTTGTTGGCAGTATGGAACGAACAGACGAAGAGCTTTTTGCAAAAGTTCAGGCTGAAGGCGATGAGCAAGCATTTCGAGAACTTTATCGTCGCTACGATAAACGGCTGTATGGCTATTGTTTGCGCGTAATGAAGACTCGTGAATCTGCTGAAGACGCTTTTCAGGGCATTATGGCACAGGTGTTTGAAAAGCGTGCGTCGTTTACAGGCGGCAACTTTGCCGCGTGGCTGTTCACGATTGCCCGCAATCAGTCTCTGAATCTCAAGCAAAAACAACGCCCAACCACCAACATAGACGATGTATCGTATTATCTCAGCGATGAAAGCGACACTACAAGCGATGACGTGTTGCTTACAGAAGCACTTAAAAACGCTATTGCTGCGCTGCCCGACGAGTTTCGTGAACCACTTGAATTGAAACATTTTGACGGGTTTCAGTACGAAGAGATTGCTGAACTCCTCAAGATTTCCGTATCGCTGGCAAAAGTGCGTGTTTTTCGTGCGAAAAAGCTCTTGCAGCAAGCCTTGTCGCCGTACTTGAAAGAAGTTGTGTAAACGTTCTACACCTGTTTGGTGGAAGATACCGCCACACGTTTCAAATGAACCACTCGCTGTGAACTTGCGCTGTGGCGAGCCGTTGATACTCAGTCAGACACTCAAACGTTTTTTGTTTATGACCAACGCTATGAATACCGACGAATTACTGGCTCAATACCTTGAGGGAACGCTGACAGCGGAGGCAAAAGCGGATTTTGAGCGCACAGTAGAGCAAAGCCCTGAACTTGCACAAGAACTCCGCGAACTCCGAACATTGGAGAACCTTTTGCACCGTCCTGCCGAGCAGCAGTACGCATTGGCAAGCGCAGCTTCGCCTTTTTTGCAAGCAGTAGAAAACAACCTTGCTGCCGTTGTCGTTGGTGCTGGCGCGGCAGTGGGTGTGGGCGCGGCGGCGGCTCTTGCCTCTAAGTCTGGTGCAACGGGCGTGGGCGCGTGGATTTCGTCTCTCTTTTCAACATTTTCAACAGTAGCTTCTTCCACCGCAGGCATAATTGCCACAGGCAGTGCGGTCGTTATTGGCGGTGCAACGGCATACTACGTTGCCACCAAACCCGCACCGACAGCAGAATCTACGTCATCAAATCGTCAAGGGCAAATCACCAAACACGTGCTCCCTGAGCGCGGTAACGCTGGTCGCACGACAGCTGAGTTCAGTGCGTCCCAACCAACTGACCAAACCCTTGAGCAACAAGCACTCAACCAGCCTGCTGACAGTGCAGCTATGCAAACTCAGCAGATGGGCACAGTGCAAGCAACATCAAGCCTTACACTCAAACCTTCAGAGCAGGAAGCAGTTCCTAACGCCTCTTCTCCCAGACTGCCAGAATACGATGCAAGAATTAACGCTTCTGGCGGTATAAACGCGAAATACGCCGCACTCATTGAAGACTACACCAAACAGTTCCAAGTCAAGGAGGCGCAAGGCGACAAAGCAGCAACAGCACTACTCGCCAAAACACTTGGCAGGCTGTACCGTGAAGCTGGACAACCCAATCAAAGTCGCGCGATGCTCCAACAAGCCCTGACCGATGCTCGCACGCTTGGCATCAAAGAACTGGAAGGCGAAGCACTCGCCGAACGTGCCTTGCTTGAGGCACAAACGGGTAGCCAACGCAAAGCCGTAGAAGACCTCAAGGAGGCAGTTGCCATATTGAAAGCTGCTAACAGCAGCAGCGCAATGCGGTGGGAACAAGAACTTAAGCGGCGCGAACAAAACGCTGATAAACGCCAACAGTCAGGCGCAGGCAAACCCCGTTTTCGTGCAAATTGACGCGAACTGACAGTGCGGTTGCGTTCACCTCTGGTCGTAAGAACATCCAGCAATCCCACAAAACCGTTGCACACAAGCCGCAAGAACACTATCTTGCGGCTTCTTTTGTGTGCAAAACCTCCGAACTTCGCGCACACTCTGCATAAGCACCAACGCATCACACAGGACATGATACAAGAACTTTTGCAATCGTTGAACGGCAGCATTGACGCTGGTTCTGCTGGCATTGTTGCCGTGATTGGCGCGATGATTGGTTTTTCGTCAGGACTGTTCGGCATTGGCGGCGCACTTATTGCCACGCCTTTGCTTAAACTGCTTGTGGCAATGCCGCCAATGCTCGCGCTTGCCACGCCGCTTCCAGTCGCACTGCCATCGGCAATTTCTGGGTCAGCAGCCTACTACAAGAACGGTTTGATAGATTTTAAGGCAGTCCGCAACGTCTTGTGGTCGGCTCTTCCAGCAAACCTTCTGGGAACATGGCTCACGCAATACATGCACGGACAAGTGATGATGCTGCTAACAGGCGGTTTTATGATGCTTGTGGGTATAACGTTTTTTGTGCGCGGATGGTTGTTCCAAGAGAGCCACAAGCCAGAACACTCTTCGGCAGCAGGATTTGCTGTTACGGGTGCAATAGCGGGCTTTTTGGCGGGCTTTTTGGCAATTGGCGGTGGTTTGGTCATGGTGCCAGCATTTGTGCGTGGCATGAACATGAAATTCAAAAAAGCCACAGCCACTTCACTTTTCGCCGTTGCTGTGCTGTCCGTGCCGGCAAGCATAGGACATTTTTTGCTGGGGCATATTGATGTGGTGGTGGCACTGATACTTGCACTGATAGCAGCACCAATGTCGTATTTGGGCGCACAAACCGCCATAAAACTCCGTAACAACACCTTAGAACGCATCTACGGAACATGTATGATAGCGTTTGCTGCTTATTTTTTGCTTCGACAAGTGTGAGGCTTCATGCAATTGCTGTGGATTACCACAGAGTGTACTACCACAGATACACATAGCCCACTCGCCACGAACACTCTTGTTACTATGACCACTTTTGAGATGAGCAATTCTGAAGCGAACAATCTTTATCCCCGCGTTCTTGCCGAACCAAGCATTGCCGACCATGAAAAATACTACTGGGGCTACCAATATCGGCTTGCCCGCGAGGTGCTTGTGCCACAACTTCAGCGAGACGGAGCGTTTTGGGCAGGGGCTTCGGTGGCAGAAATTGGATGTGCCGAAGGCGGCGTACTGATGGCATTCGTCCAAGCAGGTGCAGCACAAGCCTTGGGAACAGACATAGAACGCCACCGTTTAGCACAGGGCGAGGCAATAGCCAAACTCTGCACGAACGATTTGACCGCGCCGCTGACGTTTTCCTCCCATGATGTCTTGTTCGACGCACCCAAAGCCGAATGGCTTCATGCTTTCGACCTTGTGATTTTGCGTGATGTGCTGGAGCATTTGGACGATACGCTGCTCGCACTTACCAACATCCAGCGTTTGCTCAAGCCCAACGGCTACGTGTTTGTGGAGTTTCCGCCGTACAATTCGCCGTTCGGTGGGCATCAGCATTTGCTTCGCAATCGGTGGGGAAACCTTCCCTACATGCACTTGCTTCCCGACGCGCTTTTTCAACCCATGACGGCTTCGGGCTGGCATCCAATGGACATCAGCGAAGTACGACGGCTGCGCCAGATTCGCCTTACGCCCCGCTCGTTCCTCCGCGCAAGCCGCAAAGCTGGCTACACCATAGTTCAGGAACGCTATTACCTCCTGCGCCCCGTATTCAAGATGAAGTTCGGCTTGCCTACTATCCCGCTCACACCGCTCAAATGGCTGCCCGGCGTAAAAGAAGTGTTGAGCTTGGAGGCAAACTACCTGCTGCACTTGCGCTCCTGAACACTTCTGCTTTTTCCGTCATTCTTTTTCGGTTATTCAGCAAAAAAACGGTATCTTTGTAAGTTTATGACTACTACGGCGGCAAAGGGTGCGTTGTGCGTACTGCGTGTGCGTTGAAACGCCCAATACAGCCACGCACTTGAGCAGCGTGAACACCAACAATCTTCATGTTTCATTTTCATTCAGGAGAAGCCATTTATGGCAGATGTGTTTCAAAAATGTGTAGAGTTCACTCGTGCCGATGAAGTAAAACAACTCGGTATGTACCCGTATTTTCGCGCTGTCGAAGAAAGCGAAGGTCCTGTGGTGCAAATGGAAGGGCGCAAAGTCATTATGGCTGGCTCGAATAACTATCTGGGCTTAACAGGCGACCCTCGTGTGCGTGAAGCCGCCAAAGCTGCGGTGGACAAATACGGCACAAGCTGCTCTGGCTCTCGCTATTTGACAGGCACCATAGACCTGCATATCGAACTTGAAGAACGTTTGGCAGCATTTTTGGGCTATGAATCCTGCTTACTGTACAGCACGGGCTACCAAACCGCACTGGGCGTAGTATCGGGCTTGGTGAGCAAGGGCGATTATGTGATTTCCGACAAAGAAAACCACGCTTGTATCGTCAATGGTGCGCTGCTGGCAAAAGGCGCGATGGCAGAATTTGTGCGCTACAAGCACAACGACATGGCAGATTTGGAGCGCGTACTGGCAAAAATTCCCGACAGCGCGGGAAAGTTTATCGTTACCGATGGCGTATTTTCCGTAACGGGCAGTATTGTCAATTTGCCCGGTATTGTCAAATTAGCAAAGCAATACGGCGCACGATTGTTAGTAGATGATGCCCACTCCACAGGCGTTATCGGCAAGGGCGGGCGCGGCACAGCAAGCCATTTTGGTATCACCGACCAAGTGGATATGACCATGGGCACATTCTCCAAAACGTTTGCCTCGCTTGGCGGCTTTGTGGCTGGCCCGGAGCGCGTGATTAACTACCTGAAGCATAATTCACCAGCTCTTATTTTTAGCGCAAGCCCTACCCCTGCATCGTGTGCGGCAGCACTGAAAGCACTGGAGATTCTGGAGCAAGAACCACAACTTGTTGAGCAACTCGTCAATAATGCCTCCAAAGCCCGTCAGGGCTTGCGGGCAGAAGGCTTCCACGTGTTGGACGGTCAAACGGGTATTGTGCCTGTCATTGTTGGCTCACTCGAAAACGCTCTGGTGATGTGGAAACATCTCTACGACCGCGACGTGTTCGTCAATGCGTTCATTCCACCGGGCGTACCACCGAATATGTCGATGATGCGCACAAGTTACATGTCCACACACCGCGATGAGCATCTGAGCAAAATTATTGAAGTCTTTACAAGCGTTGGCAAGGAATTGGGCTACATCGGTGCTGGTGCAACAAACGGCGTAGCTGCTGAGGTTCACGCTTGACGCTTGAAACGATGTTGAGAACGTTGGCGTGTCCACAGGTGCAGCATTCAAGCGGCTTGTGGACATTTTTTTGCTGCTGTGCCCGACAACATCGCATTTTCTCACCCTGTATTTTCTCACCCTGTATTCTCAAGCACTCATGGACGGCGGACTTCTTGTAGCACAAACGCTTGCCTCGCAGGACGTTACCGCTCTGTTTACGCTGTGTGGCGGACACATTGCGCCGATACTTGTTGGCTGCAAACGTCTTGGAATCAAGGTGATTGACACACGCCACGAAGTAAATGCGGTATTTGCTGCCGACGCGGTTGCACGGCTCACAGGCGTACCCGGCGTGGCTGCTGTAACAGCGGGACCGGGCGTAACCAACACCATCACTGCCGTCAAAAACGCACAACTGGCACAGTCCCCTGTGATATTGCTCGGCGGCGCAACGGCTACTGTACTTAAAGGACGTGGCTCATTGCAAGACATTGACCAACTGTCCCTTATCAAGCCACACGTCAAATGGGCTGTGAGTGTGAAGCGTGTGCGCGATATTCCCGCATTGCTCAAGCAAGCCTTCGCCACCGCCTTATCTGGTGTGCCGGGACCGGTATTTGTGGAACTGCCCATAGACACCCTGTTCCCGCAACATATTATCCGCGAGTGGTACGGCATCAAATCTGCCAATGTGCCGATTTCGGGCTTGAAACAACGCGCCGTGCAATGGTATTTGCAACGACATTTGAACACCATGTTTGGCGGCATAGAATCTACCGAGCAAGCAACAGCACTCGTCCCCAAAAGCCGCGTGGCAGGCTCGATTCCACGAGTGGCAGAAGCAGACGTTCGCCACGTGGCGCACATCCTTGCCCGTGCTGAACGCCCTGTGATGGTCATTGGCAGCCAAGCACTACTGAACGCCCCGAACGCCCACGAACTTGCCCGTGCCGTAGAGAGCATTGGTGTTCCCGTGTATTTGTCTGGCATGGCGCGAGGACTGCTGGGCGCGAATCACCCACTGCACCTGCGGCACAAACGCAAAGAGGCATTACAACGTGCTGACGTGGTAGTCTTGCTTGGCGTGCCGTGCGATTTTCGTTTGGACTATGGCAACCACATCGGACGCAGCGCAACGCTCGTTTCCGTAAACCGCTCACAAAATGACCTCACGCATAATCGCAAACCCACCGTAGGGCTGCTTGGCGACCCGATGCAGTTTGCTCTGGCACTGTCGCAGGCAGTACACGAACGCACATCTTCGGCACAAGTCTCCAAAGTGCGTTATGAAGCGTATCTGGAGGAACTTCGCAGACGTGATGCCGAACGCAATGCAGAAATAGCCGAACAAGCTGCTGTGCAGTACGGGGAATACCTCAACCCTTTGTATATTTGCCAGCAGTTTGACCGCTACTTGTCTCCTCACAGTGTTATTGTAGCCGACGGTGGTGATTTTGTAGCAACGGCTTCGTACATCCTCAATCCTCGTGCGCCGCTTTCGTGGTATGACCCGGGTGTGTTCGGCACACTCGGCGTGGGTGCGGGATTCGCGCTCGGCGTGAAAGCCGTTAGACCCGACGCGGAGGTGTGGATATACTACGGCGATGGTTCAGTCGGGTACAGCCTTGCAGAATTTGATACTTTCGCACGGCACAAGATGGGTGTCATTGCCGTAGTGGGCAATGATGCAGGCTGGACGCAAATCGCCCGCGACCAAGTGCCGATGCTCGGCGATGATGTTGGCACCGTGCTTACGTACACAGATTACCACACAGCAGCCAAAGGCTTCGGTGGCGATGGTTTGCTGCTCAACGCCGCTTCAGACTTGCATCAAGCCGTTCAAACCGCTCAACGCTCCGCACAGGCAGGTGTGCCGTTTTTGCTGAATGCACTGATTGGCAAAACAGAGTTCCGCAAAGGCTCAATTTCGATGTAGCCACTAACGCTCTTCCACAGAAGGCTCTATGCCCTCGTGAATCGCTGAATACTGCAGATGAGAGAACATGAGAAAACAGCAAGGCAGCATATCACGGATGTTTTCTTGCAAGAGTGTTGCGCTCTTGTGCTTCGCGGCAGTGGTACTGCTGGCACCGTCGCTCGAAGCACAGCCGCTCCGTCTTTCTTCGTCGTCGCTGTGGCTTGCATCGCAGCAGCAAAACTTTCGCATAGCTTCTCCGCGTTTTGTTCCGCGTCAGTTCAAGCGGCTTTCGATTGAAGAGGGCTTGTCGCAAAGTTCGGTCAATGGTATTATGCAAGATAGCAAAGGATTCCTGTGGTTTACCACCCAAGAAGGATTGAATAAATACGACGGCTACACATTCACAATTTTTAAGGCTGAATCTGGCGACAGTCCTGGTGGACTACCTATCAATTGGGTGTTGGGCATTTGCGAAGACCGCGAAGGCACATTGTGGGTTGGTACAAAAGGTATGGGTGTGTGCCGTTTTCATCCTCAAACGGGTAAATGGACACGCATAAGCACCAAAGAGTCTGGTTTGGCTGGATTGAAGGGCAAACTCTCTAATGATTTTGTTAACGTTCTGCTGACTGACCGCAATGGCTTGGTGTGGATGGGCACAGACAACGGTGTCACCCGCTATGACCCCCGAACAAACTCTTTGCACCAATTTACTCATCATCCCGACAACCCTCACAGCCTGAGCGGAACGTTCGTCTATGCCATAGTCGAAGATGCTCAAGGTCACATTTGGATTGGAACAGATTATGGCTTAAATCGCTTTATTCCTGAGATTCAGGGGTTTGAGACGATATATTTTGACATTGACGATACATCCGTCAATAACAGCATCAACGCCATTGCGCCCGACGCTCAGGGACGACTCTGGCTCGGCACGTTCAATGGTTTAGGACTCTACGACCCTCGCACAAACACTGTTCGGTCGTTTTTGGCTTCAAAAACGCCGAACAAACGCTCTCCACACCATGACCCGCTATACAACACATTACCAAGTAATAACGTCTTTGCTTTGCTTATAGACCGCGACAGTACACTGTGGATAGGCACACAAGAGGGGCTGTGTTTGCTACCACATTGCAATACTGTCCAACGCGGTTCAGCAGCACCTATGCTTGAACACTGTCGGTATTCTCCGTACTCGCGTATCAGTTTGAGCAATAACTACGTTCGTTCGCTATACCAAGACCGCGCTGGCGTTGTCTGGATAGGCACATTTACCGGCGGTGTCAATTCGTGGTCACGGTATCGGTTTAAGTTTCCATTGTACACAGACAACGTGGCTATCTCTGGTGATAGTGCAACAACAATCTACCGTAGTGTTCGGGCATTTTATGAAGAACGTTATGAAGAACGTGCGACTGCGCCAACTGTACGCACAAGCACACCAATCCGCTTGTGGATAGGCGGTGTAATGGCGTACTGTTTGTTGACTACGCCACAGGTCAAAAAACAGTCTTTCCTACGAACCCGTCGGGCGCAAAAGCTGAAGGAGTGTTCGTATCGAAGGCTTTGGTGAATGCACAAATCTGGACTATCCATAAAGACCGCCATGGCTTGTATTGGTTTGGTTCTAATGGTGGAGGAATGCAACGGTATGATGCTGCAACGGGCGTCGTCAAACACTTTCGCCATGATGAACGCGCCCCAACAACCAGTCTGAGCCACAACAGCGTGCGTTCGTTTTTGGAGGACACACAGGGGCGAATTTGGATTGCCACTCTCAAAGGCTTGAACCTTTTCCAGCCAACCACTGAAACATTTCTACAATACTTCCACGACCCGAGCAATCCAAACTCCCTGAGTGACAGCCGCATCACATGCATATTTGAAGACACACGCCGTCTGCTCTGGATTGGCACATCGGTTGGACTGAATATCTTCGACCCTGAGCATGGCGTGTTTACGCGCTTTTACCGCATAAATGACTCAGCAAGCCTGAGTTCTCATTGGATAAAATGCGTAACAGAAGACCGCAAAGGCAGAATATGGATAGCCACAACCGAAGGCTTGACGCGCTTCGACCGTTCGCCCAACAACCCTAAGCAGGGCGTTTTTACTCGGTTAGGACTGCGTGAAGGTTTAGCCAACGCCCATATTTACGGCGTGGTGGAGGACGATGATGGAAAAATTTGGGTGTCCACCAATCGCGGGTTGGCATACTTCCATGAAGCAGCGCATCGGTTCGCAACCTTTGATGTCGGCGACGGCTTGCAGTCCAACGAATTTAACACCAATGCGTTTTACAAAACATCGAGGGGCGAGTTATTGTTTGGTGGCGTGAATGGTTTTAACGCTTTTTTACCGCAACACTTGCAAGAAAACAGCATAGTCCCGCAAATGGCACTCACATCGCTGAAAGTTTTTGGTCAGAAGCGGAGTTTTAGCCTTGAGAGCGACAGTCTCTACCAGATAACATTGCCCCACACGGACAACGTTGTGGAAATTGGCTTTGCAGCACTGGATTTTACGAACTCGGAACGCAACACGTATCGCTACAAACTTGACGGCATTGATAGACAATGGACAAACGCTGAAACACGCAATTTTGCCAACTACACCAATCTGCCGCCCGGCGTATATCAGTTCTGGGTGCAAGGAGCAAACAGTGATGGCGTGTGGAACGAAGCAGGTGTGCGGCTGATGATAACCATACTACCGCCGTTTTGGCATACGTGGTGGTTTAGAACGCTGGTAACTGTGGTCATCATGGGCATAGTGTTCGGCATATATCGCTGGCGTGTGCAGGCCATAGAACGCCAAACGCGATTTTTAGAGCAGCAGGTGGCAGACCGCACATATTTGCTCCAAGAGCGTACCAGAGAATTGGAGCGCATCAATCAGCAATTAGCGTGGGCAAACAGCGAAATCATCAGGCAAAATGAAGCGTTGAAAACCCTGAACGACGAAAAAAACGAGTTTTTGGGGATTGCGGCTCACGACATGAAAAATCCGCTGGCTCGCATCATTAGCTTGGCAGACATGATGAATCTTGATGCCGAAGAATTTACCGACAAGGAAATTCGAGAGTTTGCCACTATGATTTCTTCTTCGGCAGCACGGATGCTGGAAATGGTCAAAAACCTACTCAACATCAACGCTATCGAGCGCGGTGCGTTTCAGCTAACGATTGAAACGCTTGATATAGCGGCGGTTCTTCGGAATATCGTCGATGAATACACCATGTTCGCCGCTGAAAAACATATTACGATTCACCTTCATCTTCCCCATGGGCAAACTGTTGTTGCTGCCGATAAAGCCGCATTAACACAAGTGCTTGATAATCTTCTCTCGAATGCGCTCAAATACTCTCCCGACGGTAAAAATGTGTGGATACGCGCCGAATCATTGCCCAACAACACCACTCGTATAGCCCTGCAAGACGAAGGTCCGGGATTCACCGAGGAAGACAAAAAACGTATGTTTCAGCGTTTCTCCCGTCTATCAGCGCAGCCCACAGGCGATGAACACTCCACAGGCTTGGGGCTGTCTATTGTCAAGCGGCTTGTCGAAGCCATGAATGGCAGCATTGTGTGCGAAAGTTCACCCGAAACAGGCAGCATAGGTGCAACGTTTTTCCTGACACTACCCTCCAAGGATTTCACGCCACTGCTTGCCGAATAAGCAGTGTGGAAAACGGCTTTTTTGGCGCGAATTTTGCTGCGCTATTCTCGAACATACCCCTTTCTTCACAACGCAGGTGCATGGGTTATGAACTCTTTACTTCCATTCGGCGGAACTCCTTGTGCAGACTGGCTTGTACGGCGACGGCTTGTGATAGTCTGCACACTGATATGTGCAGCATTGGCATTGACTTCGTGTGCATCGTCGGTGCGATTTTCCTCTGCCGGCGGTATTGATTATCGCTTGCTCGGCTCGACTTCAGGCGGAAGCACGCCTGCTGCTTCACGAACATCAAGCACGACAGTCGCCAAATCACAACAACCAGCGTTGCAGCCCTCGTCAGGTTCGCTTCGTACCGACACTCCCTTGCTGACAGCACGACCCGATGCTTCATTATTAGAGCCAACAGACATGACCTTCTACGGCATAGCATCGTATTACGGCGATGAATTTCACGGCAGAAAAACTGCCAGTGGCGAGGTGTTCAACCAAAACGAATTTACCGCAGCGCATCGTACCTTGCCGTTTGGTACTATCGTCAAAGTAACCTATCCTGAAACGGAAAAAAGTGTGATAGTCCGTATCAACGACCGAGGCCCATTCAAAGCTGACCGCGTGATAGACTTATCGCGCAGCGCAGCCAACGAACTTGGTCTGGTGCGTTCAGGGACGGGAGCAGTCGAGGTTGTGGTCATGCAACAACGCGAGCCGTCGGCGCAGTAGTGATTTTAAGCTGTAATTCTCGCATTGCACTGACAATCTCTCGTAGAGCCTCCACTGCCTCATGAATTTCTTCGGTAGTGGTGTCTTTTGAGATCGAAAAACGTACGGCTGCTTTCGCTTCAGCATGAGGGCGGTGCATTGCTACCAGCACGTGCGAAGGCTGCAAACTGCCCGACACACACGCCGAGCCGTTGGAAACAGCCACGCCGCGCATATCCATTGACTGCAAAATAGCCTCGCCGTCCAAACGTTCAGCATCGGTGAAAGAGACGTTCACAATGCTTGGCAGCGCGTTTGTTTGAGGCGTGTTAAAGCGCAAATGGGGAATCTGTTCGGCAAGCAACGTTCTGAGCAATGTTGTGCGTTCGCGCATGATAGCTGCACGAGCCTCCATTTCTTGCACGGCGAGCCGCGCCGCCGTTACAAAACCAACGATGAGCGCAGGTGATTCTGTGCCAGCACGACGGTTACGCTCTTGCGAACCACCCTGCTGATGGGCTTTGAAGTCTATGCCTTTGCGGACAAACAGCGCACCAATACCCTTTGGTCCGTGAATTTTGTGTGCCGAAAGCGTTGCAAAATCGACACCGAGTTTTTGGACATCAAAGGGAATTTTGCCAAACGACTGTACCGCGTCGGTGTGCAACAGAGCAGTCGGAGCAAGTTCTCGCAGTCGCCGAATGGGCTGAATTGCTCCTGTCTCGTTATTGGCGTGCATAAGGCTTATCAACACGTTCTTCTCCCTGTGAGGTTTGTCGTGAGCAAATGCTTTGGCAAGCACTTCAACACACTCCTCAACATGAGCCACGCCCTCGTCGCTAACAGAAAGAAGGTGTAGGGGAATTCCCTGCTCATGCAGTATTTCTGCGGGATGCAAAACGGCATGATGCTCAATGCTGCTCACAACAAGGGCAGACGCTAAACGCGATGCACCGCAGCAACTTTTCAGCACCGTATTGTTGGACTCAGTACCGCCACTGGTGAAGAGTATTTCTGCTGGATGAGCGTTGATAAGATGTGCAAGCTCTTCACGAGCATTTTCCACTGCCACACGTGCTGCTCTGCCAAGTGCATAGACCGAAGAAGCATTACCATACTGGTCGCGCAGCCACGGCAGCATTGCCTCAAGCACGCGGTCGTCCATGCGAGTTGTTGCGCTATTGTCAAGGTAAATCATATATGGAAGTTGTCTAAAGTTTTAAGCGCAGAGAACGCCGAGGGCGCAGAGAAGCAGGGCAATATCTTGTTCTCCACTCGTCGAACATACTTTTCTCTGCTCATAATTTCTCTGCGTTCTCCGCGCTCTCTGCGCTCGTTGTTAAAATGTTAGACAACTCCATGAATAAATGATGTCGCTTCATCTTGTGTGCAAAAAAAAATTTCTGTAAGTTTGTGCTCGTTTTTGGGGTTCTTATTTTGGTGTTCTTACAACGACGTATCCAGCAATCGACTTTTCTGGCATATTATGAAACCACAACATCACAAGTCACTTCCGCAACCAAGCCCGGAACTCTCGCCAGCAGACGTGATTCGGATTCAACTGGAAGCCTTGCAGCACAACGATAGTCGTACAGACGACGGCATTGAGATTGCATTTCAATTTACCTCGCCGAGCAATAAAGTCTATACGGGACCTCTAAGCCGCTTTCGCCAAATTGTGCGTAATCCAGCATTTCTGATTATGCTCAACCACCGCGAAGCTCGCTTCGACCCACCCTACATTTCTGGCGACCTTGCCCAGCAGCGCGTAACCGTGAGGGGTGAAAACGGTCATATGGTTATCTACACGTTTATTCTCTCGCGGCAGCGCGACGAACGATATCGCGGCTGCTGGATGACCGACGGCGTAAGCATTGATGCAGTGTTCTGGCTGAATTAAGCAACCAACCTGCTCTCCAAGACCAACACCCCAGAGCGGCGCAGAGATGTTCGCAAAGCGGAATCTGTGCGCCGCTTTTGCTTGCAAATGTGTTACGTACTGTGCTTGAAATTGTGCTTGAAATTTCCTTGGCTCTTGTGCGCGCGGTTTATCGTGCTGGAAAAAGAAATTTGAGCATAGCCTCTGCCCGCGCAGACCACGATACTTCATCGTGGCGACCGCCAAAATCCTCCACGTACTGGTACTCAGTGTCTTTTTTCCATTGGAGATTCTCAAAGACCAAGCGCAGCCGCCGCACATCTTCTATCGCCTCGGCACCTTCTTCTGTTCCCATACTAAGCCAAAACCGCACAGGCAGTTTTTTCTCCAAACGAAACATTTGCTCCACAAGCAGTTTATTGTCCCACCACAACGAGGGCGACACCACCAGCGCATGACCAAAAATATGTGGGTAGTTCATGGCAAGAAACAGTGAGTTCAAGCCGCCCAACGATGAGCCTCCGATGGCAGTGTTGGCAGCGTCGGGCAGGGTACGATAGGTTTTGTCAATGAACGGCTTGATTTCGCTAACAAGCATTGTTGCGTAGAGCGCGGCTTTACCACCGACCACTTTCGTAGCACCGTTACCCACAGGACGCACTTGCTGAGTAGGCGTGTATTCATCTACACGGTCAGCGGTGTTATAGACCCCAACAATGATACAGGGCTTGAGTTCCTTGCGTTGTATCAACGCCTCAGCAATTTCGTCAAGATGCCATTCTGTGCCGCTTGCCGTTGAGTCATCGAACACATTCTGTCCGTCGTGCATGTACAACACAGGATACCTCGTTGAGGTGTCTTTGGCATAGTTCGGTGGCAGATACACCACGAGAGTTCTTGGCGGTAGCACAGAAGACGGCACAGCCTGATGGACAATAATCGTACCGCTCCGCGTACTGGGAACGGTCTCGCGCCCAATCTCGTTGAAAGCACGTTGCAACGTTGTTAGAGGCTTGCCAAGCAAAAGATTGCTATTATCACCATATTCCCACCCTTCATTGCCTTTGGCGTTCGGGCTTTCAATTTTGAACTTGTACGGCACTCGCTTATGCGTGTACAGCGGCTTGCTACCAGCATTTGAGGAGGGCTTAAATATCACTGTTGCCTTGTACAGTCCTGTGCCATCGGGGTCTTTTGCCAACAAGGTTTTGCCCCATTCAAGCGGTGGCACACCACCACGAATACCAACACTGTCAGTTGGTGGCTTGAATATGCCTTGAGCAAGAGCCTTTCGCATATCTATCACAAAACGCACGGTATCGACACCGAAATACAGGGCTGATTTGGATTTGGAGGATTTGGGAGATTTAGGAGACTTGGGGTAAGCACACACCAATTTCGCTACCATTGTGCTTGCCAAACCATTCGTTACAAGACTTGTCAGAACCATCAAAATAACACATCCAAAGCGCATAGACATTGTGTTGTCATTGTTGAACAAAGTCGTTGAACAAAGTCGTTGAACAAAGTCGTTGAACAAAGCCGCCGCATCAAGCATTATGCCGCCACGCATCACGCTGCCACAAACGATTGCACCAGCGAACGAAAAATCTGCATGCCGTCAGTATTGCCCAAGACCTCTTCGGCGGCGCGTTCGGGATGGGGCATAAGCCCAAAAACGTTTCCACGCTCGTTCATCACCCCGGCAATGTTGTTGCGTGAGCCGTTCGGGTTAGCCTCAGGCGTTACTGCGCCTTGCGCTGTGCAATAGCGCATCAGTATGCGCCCGTCGGCTTCCAAACGCTGAATCGTTTCATCATCGGCAATATAGTTTCCTTCGCCGTGTGCAATAGGTAAGCGCAATACGGGCTTGGTGATGGCGTTGGTAAAAGCGGTATCGTTACGCTCTGGCTTGACATACACATCACGGCATACAAACGACAACGAGGTGTTTCTGAGCAGCACACCAGGCAGCAACCCGGCTTCGGTAAGAATTTGGAAACCATTGCAAATTCCCATGACCAAGCCACCACGTTCAGCAAAACGGCAAACCTCCTGCATAATGGGCGAAAACCGCGCAATCGCCCCACAGCGCAAATAATCCCCATAGGAAAATCCGCCCGGAACAATGATGCAATCTATGTCTGCTGGAATGTGTGTGTCCTTGTGCCACAGTGCAAGCGATTCTGTACCAGAAGCAAGCGAGGTAGCATAAAGCGCGTCGCGGTCGCAATTAGAACCCGGAAAAATCAGTACACCAAACTTCATATAGTGTTTTGAATACAGTGAACATATCAGAAAGCGGTGCTGCAAAGATTGCAATAGCGCGGGTTGCAATAGTGTGAGTGTGCGAACCCGCTCGCTTCACGTGTAGGGCTTATAGGGCTTAGGCTTGTTGTGATTGCTGCTGCAATATCGTTACCTTATGTTCTGCTTCGTTCAGTGCAGTGGTGCAGCGTTTGGTGAGTTCCATGCCTTCGGCATAGAGGGTGAGCATTTCGTCGAGTGGCACTGTGCCTGCGTCCAACACTTGAACAATCTCTTCCAGCCGTGCCAGTTGTTCTTCAAACGTTGCGGAGGCGTGTTTGTTTTTCATAGCGATAGTTGCCAAACTGTTCCAACAAACTTTTGACCAACGGCAAATCTACGGAATTTTCTTCAATCTTGATACTCTTCAATCCTGACACCTGCCCCACTCAACCACGAGCGAATCACCGTTGTCTATCAAGCGTTCTTCACCTGTGGTGGGGCTAACGATAAGCAAGCGTCCGTCTTCAAGCAACTCTCGTGCTTGCCACCATGCTGTGTCGCCCACCAGTCGCAGCGAAATTTCCTCGAAGGCTAATTCCTCGCGCCACTGAGCAAACACTGCGTCGGTGGGCTGTTTGAGCAGTGCTTCCAGATGGCGCAGAAGCGTTTGCGACACCTGCTCTACCGACACATCCACGCCAAGCATGAGCAAGGAAGTCGCTTTGTGGCGAAGTTCTGGAGCCTCGGCAGCGGTAGTGAAATCTTGTTGGCAAACATTGATACCAATACCAATCACCGAAGCCACACATTGCCCGCCAGTAAACTCGTGTTCTACCAACACGCCGCAAATCTTTCGCGGCGGTGCCAGCACGTGCAGCGATTCTTCTTGTGGTGCGGCATACACGTCGTTGGGATATTTGAGCATCAAACGCAGATGTGGCGCAATCTCTGCCAATGCCGCTTTTGCCGCCAGACAGCCCAGTCCTTGCAAGCTGACCAAATGCTTCATCGGTGGCGCGTGAATACTGTGCCGCAGACCAATTGAGCAATAGACGCTTTCTGCAAACGAGCCGTGCCACATTTTACCATTGCGTCCGCGTCCGTGCGTCTGTGCATCAGCCGTTACAGCAAATTGGTGTTCGGTGTGAGCGCGGCGCAAATGGTCTTTTGCCACGTCGTTGGTGGAATCTGTTTCAGCAAGATGATAGCGTTTAAGCGGCATTGTTGCGTGGTTTGTGATTGTGCTGATAGCGAATGATAGACTTCTTTGGACTTTCGCAAACCGAGCGTGCAAGGGGCTAAAGCCCCTTGTTACATGTTACAGTAGTAGCGTAGCAACAAGGGGTCTTAACCCCTCGCCAACAACAGTGTGATTTTGCGAAAGTCCTGCTTTCTTCAGAAATACGTATTGACAATGCCCCTCATTCGCTTTCCGCTTCGCTTCAAGCACGTCTCACAGTGGGAGAGGAGCGGAGTGAGGGTGCTTCTGAAAGAAGTCCATTGCTGTTTTCCTGTAGTCTATGCGCTCAAAAATAGCATTTTTGCGGATTTCCCCATGATGACATTATGAATCGCACAAAAAAAAGCCAAAAGGCTCATCGCACACTGCGCTTGCAGGTCAGCAACGAACCTTTTGAAATTCAAAGGGAGATGATAGCGTATATTTTTCTTCTTCACACTCGGCAGAACACAGCACCACAGCACAAAACGCCACCGTTTACAGCCGCCATACAAGCTGTGCTGCGGCTTGAATAACAAGTTGCGAGCCGTTAAATTCTTGGTTGCCGTAGAGCGTTGTGCGGTAGTCGCGCTGAAAAAATCGTGCGGTCAGGTCGGCGCGAATATTCGGCGCAAGATACACGCCGCCACCAAAGGCAATTTGCTGAATATCGCCCAACACCGACGCATCCAAGTACGGCGAGCCAACAAACGAGTAGCTTCCCCGCACACAAAACGGCTGGTTAGCAAAATCATACTCAGCCGCTACGCCCCAACGCCATTGCGCTGCAAGCACAGTGTTGGCAAGCTGCAGAAGCGTTTCGGTCGCGCGAAAGTCTTGGGTGTTCATGCGGAGCGATTTAAAATCGCTGTATTCTGCGCCGCCTGAAAGCGTTAGCCCTTGAATATGCGCCGAAATCCCGCCGCCAAATCGCCAAGGCGAAATCACTGTAAACTGCCCTGTGGCAGTGCGGCTAATGTCGCGGCGGTCGCCATTGTCAAAGGCAGAGCTTGCTTGCCACGCGTTGTTTTCCGTTACGGTAAACGCTGTCGGAAAGCCTACCGATACGCCCACACGAACGTTGTCGCCCACACGGGCTTGTAAACCCAGAATGCCGCTCACACCCGCTATTTCTTGGATAATCGTTTCCTCAATGTCCAACCCTGCGTAATCCACGTTGGTAAAATTGCGGCGGTCGAGCATATTGTACCGGTTTTGCGTATCCGTTTCTGAAAAGATGCGCTGATAGCGATACTGCCCGAACGTGCCAATAATCGTCCCACCCAGCGATACGCCTTGCCACAAATCCACTGCAACACCGCCCGACAGCGTGGTTAGTCCACCAGTTTGCCGAACATCGTTAGATTGCTGCACACCGCCAGTAATGGGCGAAACAAAGAAGCCATTCACGGTATCGGCGAGAAACAGTCGCCACGCTGGATTGCCCGACAAATCGCGCCCCTGCTGATTACGAACCCATGCTTGCACCTGCGACGACGCTGGATTAAACCCCGCAAAGGTCGTGCGCTCGGCAAAATCCGCCTCGCGGTGCAAACCAAAGGCAAACGCGAATCCCCCCGTTCGGCTACGCGAGGGAATCACCACGCCTATATGACTAAACGATAGACCCGCCATATCGGACGGCGTTGAAGAGCCGGCAAAATTCGCCGTAACGCGGTTGTTAAGCCACTGTGCGCCGAAAGTGATTTCGGTGGATGGCACGAGCGTCAGCCCTGCGGGATTGGTATAAAGCGCGGCAAAATCGTCTGCCACTCCTGCATACCCCACACCAAGCCCGGCGGCACGTGCTGTGAGAATGCTGTTGCGGTCGCCAAAACGCAAGCCGTCTTCCAAAAATTGCGCGTGTGCTGTGCTGGTCAAACAGAGTGCTTTCAGCGCAAGACTCAGAACCACGCGCACGACGCGGTTGGTGGCACTTACGCGCACAGCACATCGGTACAAACCCTGCAAGACGCGCTCTTGCACAAGGGGTCTTTCGGTGCGGTCAGCAGCGTTGGTATTGCCGCCATTACTCGAAGAGGGGGTCAAGGTGCTTGTTTGTAGGCTCACTGTTTGATTTCGGGATTGCCGTTTCATCGTATTCTACCACCTCCTGACGGATGTTCGTTGGACTTCAAATCGCCCGATTTTTCTGATGGTTGCGAAGCAGGTTGTGCAATCGGCTGCGAAGCAGGCTTCGAGCCTCCGAACCAGCCATGGGTGCTTTTTTGTGGCGGCTCTGGGGCAGGCTGCACAGGGCGCACTTCTTCGGGTCGAGCAAGAACTTCGCGTTGCCATGAACGGCGTTCGCGGTTGTCGCGATTATCGTCGAAGCGCGGCTCTTTGGGCATGGGTGGCGATTTGACAGGTGCGTCGCCGCGTGGCTCAAACACTGGCTGCACACGAATTTCGCTTCTTGGCTCTGTGCGCGGCGGCTCTTGCACTGGCGGCACACTGCCACCACCTACACCCTGACGAAACCTCCCGCCACTTTCAGGGACGGCAGGCACAGCACCAAATTGTACGGTTGTTGTTGGGGACTCTGTGGAGTTGGGCGTATTGCCCGTAAAAACGCCTTGCGATGAACGAGTTGGCGTACTATGTGGTTGTATTGGAGGCATACTGTTCGGGTTCAAGCGCGGAAGAGCGTTGTGCGGTCGTTGCTGACCAAAATTTCGTAGCGTTCCTTGGGGAACTTGTGGCTCTTGTGGAATGAACTGCGGCGCATTCCATGTGTTTGTCTGAGGGCACTGTATGTTCGGCGTATTGCTGGTATAGACATTCACAATGCGTGTGCTATGCACTGGCGCATTCCAGGCATTGCTCCAGTTCGGATTCCAGCCATTACTCCAACCATTGCTCCAACCGTCCCAAGGGTTATTGACGTAAAAGTTGAAGAACACACGCGGTCTGCGCCAGCTCCAAGCGTTCCAACCCCATGGTCTGCGCCAGCTCCAAGCACTCCAGCCCCATGGTCTGCGCCAGCCACGATGCCCACCCCAGCGAGCTGCAATGACATCGTTTTGCCACGAGATATCAGCAAAATTACTGTTTATGGGCGCATTGTCGTACCAAGGCTCGATAACGGGCATAAAATCTACATCGTCCACATTCACTGAAAACGGATTTTGCCATGATAGCTCATGTTGCGATAGCTCATGTTGCCGTGATAGTTCGTGATGTCCAGTGGATTGGGGTACATCATTGATAACGCTGCTGCTACCAACTTGGCTGAGTGTTGGGGGTGCGTTGCGGCGGCTGCCACGATGACCATCAAGAATAACATCACGATTGGCATCACGATTACCGCCAAAGAGTGTTGGGTACGCGGCGTGTTCTTGCGATGTGGTGCCGCTGCGATAGCCAAAATACTGCTCGCGGGCGACGTTACCAGAACACGCCGTCAGCAGCGTTGCCCAGACTATTGCTGCCACAGTGCCGCTCCGTTGGGCAGCGGAAGCAACATGTTTCATGAAAACGTTGAATACCAAGTGGTGATACGGATGATGATACACTAAAGCGTTCATGGCGCACCTCGTGAAAAAAATCGGTGAAAAAAGAGCAAGAGAATATCAAGAGAATATTTCGTTGTGCAACACTCCTTACCGCGAACGTTGGCGATACACCGCCCCAACATATACCACATTGGCAACACCAGCATTCACGGTCGAAGCATTATCGGGATGCAACGGCGTTGAACGGACATTCAACAGTTGCACCAAGTGTCCACCCATGGCAAACGCTTTGTTCTTTAAATCGTTGAGCGCGTTGCGTTCCAGCACTTCTTCCTGCACAAGCCATGCCGCTTGCTGATTGCCCTGATTGCCAATGCCGATGGCTTCGCCCACGTAGATATAATCCTGCACGGGAACATTGGTTACAAGTTGCACAGGCGCGGCTTGAGCCTGAAGTGCTTGTGGCGGTACTGCCAAGGCTGCACAGCCCGTACACGCATGGGCTAACGCTGCCAGCGAAAAAATCCCTGCAATGGTGCGCGTAAGCAACTTTTCGAGGTGTGATGACGACATATACATAACTCCGAAAAAGATGTTTGCAAATGCTGGCTGAGTAATGCTCGTGGTAATGGTCGTGCTTGCCGTTGCTGATTGTGCTTACGCTCAAGCTACGCGAAACGTTGCGCGTTCTCAAGGTTCATTGAGCCAATGGTACACTTTTTTGAGCCAGTGGAAGATTTTGTGAGTCTGTGGGATGCAGAATCCAGATGTCACACCATATATCTGTTGTTAAGCGGATTATTCAAGCGGATTGCTAAACGGACTTCTCATCGGCGTTGTCGTCAATGGAGCATACGTGGTTGTTGTGCAAAATTGTCGTGCAAAATTGTTGTGCAAGGAAATGTTTATGGCTACCTTGCCACTGCTACCTTGCCACTGGTAGTATGTTCGGACAACACAGTGTGCTGAGACTTTTGCTTACCGAAAACAGTATCAAAAACCGATGATTACCGTAACGCTATCGAACCAATAGACGATTCCACAGCTTTGATTTCTGCCTCAAACACTTGTAGCGGCAGTACATAATCAAGTTGCAGTATTTCGTTGCGTGCGTTCAAGAACAACAATTTGTATGCAATCTGTTGCTCGTGGCGAAGAAACACCTGCGTTATTGGAATGTCTCCTTTGAGGAAGGCTGCTGTTTTTACGGTATTCGTGTCGGGGTTTGCCGCCAAGAGGCTTGCTGTGTAGTGCTGAAGGCGTACCGACCCGCTCAACGTGGTATCACGAAACAGTACTCTTGAAAGCGTGAGCGAAACACCTGTTTGCTGTTTGGCAAATACGTATTCAGGTTGGAGGCGAAACGCTGCGGTATCGTGCGTGAGTGCAGCAATCCGTGAGCGCATTTGCTCCAGCATCTCTGGTGCAAGCGGCTTCCAATCTCGCGGGGCAAACATACTCACGCCACAGCGTTGGCTACCGAGCGAGTCGCCAAGCCGTTCACGCTGCACCTCGAACGCCATTTGGTTCATTTGCTTCTTGTCCGATGATGTTTCTGGCTCTGAACGTTGGCTGCAAGCAATTACCCACAACGCCACGAGCAGGATACTACTTCTATGGACAAGGAAACGCGGTTGGTAAGCAATCATAAAGAGGCTTGATAAGGTCTCCAAAAAAAACCGCTCTGCGCTAACGAAGGCACAGAAAACGAGGCGGACTTTCTATTGCTGCCCTCAAGGCATCAAACATATTGGACTTCTTTCAGAAGTGCCCTCACCTGCCATCGTTACGATAGCATCCTCTCCCAGTGGGCGAGGGTGCTTGAAGCGAGGCTGAAAGCGGGTGAGGGCATTGTCAATACGTACTTTTGAAAGAAGTCTATTGCGGGGCAGTCAATCGCTCCATTTGCGTCAGGCACTCCAAGGCTTCGGCTGCGGACGTACCGCACATAGCTGGCTCAGGGCGCAAATTCTCGCAAACTCTTGGACGCTCAGGCGTGCCAAAGAGTGCGCATCGGTTGTCATCGCTGAGTTGAACACAACGAACTCCGGCAGGTTTGCCGCACGGCATACCCAGAATAGGCGAGGAAATGGACGGTGCTATGCAGCACGCCCCACAGCCCACACGACACTCCATCATGGTCACACCAGTCATGGCATCAGCATTGAAACAATAGCGTCGGATGATTGATAGCCGTTAGGACAAACGTTAGGACACATAAGCACGGCAATCAGCCACTTTGCCCTCCAGAGCCGAGGCTGCTGCCGTGAGCGGCGAAGCAAGAAACGTCCGCGCTCCTTTGCCCTGACGACCTTCAAAATTACGATTGGAGGTGCTGAGGCAATATTCACCTGCGGCAACCTCATCGCCGTTCATGGCAATGCACATCGAGCAGCCTGCTTCGCGCCACTCTGCACCGGCGGCACGGAAAATAGCGTCCAGACCTTCTTGTTCTGCTTGGCGTTTGACCTCTTGCGAGCCGGGAACGACCAGCACACGAACACTCTCTGCCACGCGCTTGCCTTTGAGCACTTGCGCTGCCAAGCGCAAATCCGAAATCCGCGCATTGGTGCAAGAGCCAATAAACACAACGTCGAGCGGCTGCCCCAGCAATGACGCGCCCGGTGTAAGGTTCATGTACTGCAAGGCTTTATCCAAAGCGGCTTTTTCACTGAGATTGCCAACTGTCGCGGGGTCAGGCACACGGTCGGTAATGGATATACCCATGCCCGGATTTGTGCCATAGGTAATCATAGGTTCTAAGGCACTTGCATCCAGCGTTACAGTGTGGTCATACTGTGCGCCTTCGTCAGTGGGCAGCGTTTTCCAATACGCAAGTGCAGCATCCCACGCCGCACCTTTAGGTGCAAATTCGCGCCCAGCAACGTAGGTAAACGTTGTATCGTCAGGCGCAATCATACCCGCCCGCGCACCACCTTCAATGCTCATGTTGCATATCGTCATGCGCCCTTCCATCGAAAGCGCACGAATCGCCGAGCCAGTGTATTCGTACACATACCCGGTGCCGCCATCGGTGCCAGTTTTGGCTATGAGCGCAAGGATGATGTCTTTTGCCGTTACACCACGTCCCAGCGTACCGTCAATGCGGATTTCGCAGGTTTTGGGCTTGCGCTGGAGCAAGCATTGTGTGGCAAGCACGTGACCAACTTCGCTTGTGCCAATCCCAAATGCCAACGCGCCGAATGCTCCGTGTGTGGAAGTATGGCTGTCGCCGCACACAATCGTCATGCCCGGCTGCGTAAAGCCGCGCTCCGGTCCGAGCATATGCACGATGCCGCGCTGGTCGCTGTCCATGTCGTAAAGCCTAATTCCATGTGCTTTAGCGTTTTCGTACAATGTGCGAACTTGTTTTGCTGCCAGAGCATCCGCCACGGACAAATCCCGGGAAATCGTGGGTGTGGAGTGGTCAACCGTTGCCACTGTGCGGTCTGGACGGCGAACCTTTAAGCCGCGCGAGGCAAGCTCCGTGAAGGCTTGCGGCGAAGTAACTTCGTGAATTAAGTGTAAATCAATGTACAAAACGGCAGGACAGTTTGGCTCTTCAACAACAACGTGCTTTTGCCAAATTTTTTCAAACAGTGTGCGTGGTTGCATGACGGTTACGTATTTCGTGAACAATATCGTGAACAATAGAACGCTTGTACCTCAAATGTACATGCTGAAATTCAAAAAGTCAATGATGGCGTTGTGTGGCGGTATTAAAGAGCCTCAAAAGTGCCAACGTTTTCCTTGATGCCCCCACAGGTCGCTCGAACGCAGCGCGGGCTGCCTTAGAGTTGCCGATACTGCTGTGGCAGCTCTTCAATGCGTAGCTCCTTTGCCAAGCACGTGTGCGGAAAAATTTTCCGTGCTTGCCTGAGCAACGGCGCGGCTGAAGCATACCGAACGCTCACGTGGGTAAGATAAAGTTTGCCCACGTTCGCCGCCCGCGCTTGCAGTGCGGCTTGCGAGGCAGTGCAGTGGAAGCGTTCGGCGGCTTGGTTGAGCATATCATCGCCAAAGGTTGCCTCGTGCAGCAGCACATCGGCGTTCTGTGCCAACGTTACTGTCGCTGGGCACATCTTCGTATCGCCGCAATACACAAAACTTTGCGGTTTTCGCGGCGGCAAGCGCACCTCCTCCAACGTAACCACGCGCCCAGCACTCGTTCGCACCTGCCCTTCCCGCTTGAGTTCACCCAAGATTGCTCCAACTTCCAAGCCGACAGCACGCACTTTGTCGAGGTCAACGTTCACCTGTGGTATCTCTTCGACACGAAATCCAAAACTGGTAATACGGTGTTCCAGCATCTGTGCCGTAATGACGTATTGCGGCGTGCGGAGCAGTTCACCCGCAAACCCTTCGGGCAGGTCGTGAAACGCTATGGGAAACGTGGGCGTAACATCCATGAGTTTCCCACCAACGGCAATCCATTGTTCAAGGCTGTATGCAGGGTAGTGCGGATTACGCGGCGCGTAAATGTGGAGCGTGGCAGTGCGTTTGTCGCCGCACAACGTAGAAATTAACGCGGGCAAGCCCAGCACGTGGTCGCCGTGCAAATGCGAAAGGAAAATGTGATGAATGTCCGCCCGCGAAATTTTTGCTTTGAGGAGTTGAATTTGTGTGTTTTCAGCGCAATCAAACAGCAGCGTCTCACCGGGCAGTATCAGTGCTGTCGCAGACGAATTTCTTCGCGCAAGCGGCGCACCGCCAGCTTTTGTGCCAAGAACGCAAAATTTCCACCGCATAGTATTGGTCTGGTATTGGTTCTGTGAGGACAGCCTGCAATGCGGCTCTTACGCGGTATGTGCAGGTCGGCGATGCTCTTCACGGGCAAACTGAATGTAGTCAGTAACTGCTGGTGTGCCGCCAGCCTCACGGACAAGCAAAGCAATTTGAGCACGGTGGTAGGCTGAGTGTATGGGGAAATGCGTCAGAATTTCCAGCAGTGTATTGGTAAATTCCAAGCCTTGCGTGTTTTTGTAAGTGAATGTGTCGCCGAGATTCGCTTCTGTGCGGCTCTGCAAAAAGGCTTTCCAGTCGTGGTACGCGGCAGGAATTACTTCACGTATCTTCGCCAAGGAAAGTTCGCCCCACACAGGCATTGCTAATTCTGGTTTCCCCGACACCCGCGCAAGCCAGATGTATTGTGCTGCAACAACGTGCGAGAGCAATTTTACTGCTTGTGGCGGTGGTGCGTTTAGTGCTTCCAGACTTGCAAGCGTACGGTTGTTTGCCCACAAGGTGTAGTCTAATTGGTCAAACCAATGGGTCATAGGGATTCTGGTCTTGTTGGAAATGTGAGAGTTCATGTAATGAGAGTTCATGTAAAAAGCATCGCCCGTGTAATAAGTGCTGGACGATGCTTTCTCATATAGTTCGTAAAAGCATAGACAAATAAGTCAAGCTGCTACTTTGTACGGTGTAAGGCGTACCGGGCGAACTACAACGCCCTGTATCCCATCGGCGAAAGCGTTTGGGAATACTTTTCGGAGAAT
>Ga0272446_1001759_pt1 | contig 30854 bp, 48 predicted proteins | sample YNPCB0061_FD_194587 | JGI IMG/M metagenome (GOLD analysis project Ga0272446, IMG submission 194587) | Hot spring microbial mat communities from Yellowstone National Park, WY, United States - YNP-CB-006-1 | ecosystem: Environmental > Aquatic > Thermal springs > Hot (42-90C) > Sediment | place...
CCCGCCCCACCCCCTAGGGACTCCTTTGCCCACTCCGCGCGGAAACACGACGGACATCGGCGACTTGCCCCCCCTGCTTCAGGGTTCCATGGTATCACCCTGGCCACGGATTCCACGCCGGAACCGTGCGCGCGTGGCAAAATAATATATTCAGGAAGGAAGACGGCTTTATGGGTGCAGATGTTCCGCGCGTCAGCAGATTCATTCTCCAGGTGGTCGAGAAGCAGATTCGGGAAGGCGCTCCCCCTCAGACCAGGGAAACACTGGCACGCCTGGTGGGCGAAGGGTACAGTGAGGATGAGGCAAGACAGCTGATCGGCGCGGTCGTGGCCGCGGAGATGCGAGCGGTCGTCGAGGAAGGAAGAACCTTCAGCGAGGAGCGCTTTCTGGCCCTGTTGCGCGATCTGCCCCGGCTCCCGTAACGGCTATCTCCAGACTTACTCATCAGGCGATGCGGAAAAGGTCATTCTATATTCCAGCACCGCCCGGGTTTAATTTCCCCTTTCCCCCAGCGAAGGTCCGTTCAGGTTACCCGCAGCGCCTCCACGATGTTCTTGCGCGCGGCCCGGAAGGCCGGCAGCACCCCCCCGACGAACCCCATGACGAGCGAGAAGGCCAGCCCCTTCCAGAAGATTTCGAAGGTAAGCGCGAAGTTGAAGGCCAGCTCGGCAAAGGTCTGGAAGTTCATGGTCGATATGGTGAAGAGCTGGAGGAAGGAAGCGAAAAAGAGCCCGGCGCAGCCGCCGAGGAATCCGAGCAGCAGGGATTCCATAAGGAACGCGGCCAGGATGCTGCGCCGGCCGAATCCCAGCGCCCGGAGCGTCCCGATCTCGTTGGTCCGGTTGGCCACGGCGGCGTACATGGTGATCATGGCGCCGATGATGGCGCCGAGGGAGAAGATCACGGTGAGCGAAATCCCAAGGATGCGGAGGAATTTGGCCATCATCCTCGACTGGTCCTCGTAGTATTTCACCTCGCGCCGCGCATCCAGGGTCAGGCGCGGGTCCCCCTCGATGCGCCGCTTCACCTTCTCGAAGGCGGAGGGGTCGGCCAGCCTGAAGATCACCGAGGAGAAGACCGGCCGGCGGAACGCTTGCATGAGCTGGTCCGCGTCCCCCCAGATCTCGGAGCTGAAACCGCTGTTGCCGGCATCGAAAATCCCGGTCACGGTCCACTCCCGCATGCCGAAACGGAGGGACTCGCCCACCCCGCCCCCCTGGAACCGCCTGGCGATCCCGGCGCCGGCCATGATCTCCGACGAGCCGGGCCGGGGCATGCGCCCCCGGATCAGCCTCACCTGAGGCCGCAGGAGAAGGGACTCCGGCTGAATCCCCCGGATAGTCACGTGGCCGGGCTTGCTGTTCCCCCGCCTGGGTATGTTGATCAGGACCAGCATCTCCTTGGCCAGGAGACGCCTCCCTCCGATACCCACGGCCACCTCCGGCATGGTCTCCAGGATGGCGGCCTGGGAGCGTTCCACCCCGCTCTGGACTTCGGTTTCCGCCCCCTTGCGGATCACCACCACGTTGTCGTAGGAACCGGTGTCCACCAGGGTCTTGCGCAGCCCCTCGGACAGCATCAGGATCGCCGCAAAAACGAACACCACCAGGGCCATGCCCGCCACGGTCAGCACGGTGGTCAGGCGCCGGGTCCAGAGATTGCGGAAGCTGTAGGAGAAAGGTATGCCCATTGATCACCCCAGATGCCTGAGCCCTTCGGCAATCCTGATGCGCACGGCGCGCCAGGCGGGAAAGACCGCCGCCACCACCCCCACAAGGAGCGCGGCCCCGATATCCAGGAGGATGGTGCGCGGTTCCACGTTGAAGATGGGGAAATACTGGGACAGGGCATCCGCGAAGACGGCCGCCGCCGGGTAGGTGAGGGCGGCGCCGAGGACGCATCCCGTCATGGAGATGAGGAGGGATTCCCCGAAGATGAGGCCGGCGATGTGGAAGCCGCCGAACCCCAGGGTCTTGAAAACCGCGTACTCGCCGATCCTCTCCCTGGCGGTCATGGCCATGGTGTTGGCGACCACCGCCATGATGATGATGATCACCACGTACGAGACCAGCCTGATGGCGATGACGATGGCCTCGGTCATGGAGATGAACCCCAGGGCGAAGGCCTTTTCCGTCTCGGTCATGGTCTCGGCCAGGGAGTTCCTGAAGGAAGCGTCGATGGTGGCGGCGATCTCCGCCGCCTGCGCCGGGTTCCTGACTCCGATCATATAGAACCCAGCCTGGTCCGCCCTGCGGGGGACCAGCTTTTTCACCGTCTCGTTGAGGTAATCCCAGTGGAAGAACATCTGTGACTCGTCGACGGTCTTGTCCCTTCCATGGTAAATCCCCCGGAGAACGAACTCCCATTCTCCTGGATATATGGTCCCCTTCAGGACGATGGAGTCGCCGATCTTCCAGCCGAACCGCTCCGCCAGCTTGCGTCCCGCCACACACCCCTTCCGGTCGCGCTCCACCGCGTCGAGCTGATCCGGAGAGAGGATGAATTCCGGGTAGAGCCTGAGGTAGCTCGAAATGTCCACGGCGAAATTGGCGAAGAAGTTTTTCTCATCGATGTAGATCCCGCCGAACCAGTTGCCGTAGGAAACGGTCTTCACCCCTTCAATCTGGCGGATGCGGTCCTTGTAGGATATGGGGAGGGGAAAGATGAGGGAGATGGCGTTCCTGGTCACCAGCCTGCTGGCGGACGAGGCGTCCACGCCCGCGTACCAGGCCCCGATGACCGTGCGGAGCATGCCGAAGGCCAGGATGGCGATGGTGATGCCCAGGACGGTGAGGAAGGTGCGGAGCCGGTGGCGGAAGGCGTTTCTCCAGAGAAGCCTAGCGATCCGCATCGGTCAGTACACCCTTGTCCAGGTGCCTTATGGAATGGGCCTTCTCGGCGGCGCGGGGGTCGTGGGTCACCATGATGATCGTCTTCCCCGACTCCCGGTTGAGGCGTTCCATCAAATTCAGGATCTCGGCAGCCGACTGACGATCCAGATCGCCGGTGGGTTCGTCCGCCACCAGGATGGCCGGGTCGGTAACCACCGCCCTGGCGATGGCCACCCGCTGCTGCTGGCCGCCGGAGAGCTGGGCCGGATAGTGGTCCATCCGGTCGGCGAGTCCCACCACCCGGAGGGCGGTTTCGGCGTGGGTGCGCCGCTCCTTCTTGGAGAGGCGGGTCAGGAGGAGCGGCAGCTCCACGTTCTCGAAGGCGGTCAGCACCGGTATCAGGTTGTAAAACTGGAAAATGAAACCCACGTTGATCGCCCGCCAGCGGGCAAGCTCAGTCTCGTCCAGGGTGGTGATCTCGACCCCGCCCACCCGGATGCTGCCGCTGTCGGCCTTGTCGATCCCGGCCAGGAGGTTGAGCAGCGTGCTTTTTCCGGAGCCGGAAGGCCCCATCAAGGCGAGGAAATCCCCTTCGGCGATGTCGAAGGTGATGTCCTCCAGCACGGGGATGATCTGGCTCCCCCGCCGGTAGGACTTGAAAAGATTCCGGATGCTGACGATGGGCTCCCTTGCGTCAGCCATCACTTTTCCTCAACCTTGATCCGCGCTCCGTCCCGAAGGTTGCCAGCGGGCCCGGCGACCACCCGGTCGCCCCCCTTGAGGCCGCTCTCGATCCGGACCTGGTCGCCGATCCGCGCGCCAAGGACAACCGGCGTCTCTTTCACCCGATCGCCGGCCACCAGAAACACCACCATGCGCCCCTTCCTTTCCACAACGGCCGAAGGGTTCACCGTGACCGCGGGCCGGCGCTCCCCCTTCCCCACCGGCCGGGAAAGAAACGCCACCTTGGCGCTCATCTCCGGAAGGATACGGGGGTCGGATTCCAGGAAGCGCACCTTCACCAGGACGGTTGCCTTGCTCCGGTCGGCGGTTGGGACTACCGTATGCACAACCCCGCTGAAGCGGGACTCGGGAAACGCGTCCAGCCTAATCTCGCACGGTTGCCCCACCTTCACCTGCTCCAGGTTGGACTCGGACACGTCCGCCTCAACCTGGAGGGAGCCCAGGTCCGCCAGGGTGACCACCGCGGCCTTGGCGTTGGCAGCGGCCGCGAACGGAGTCACGATGTCTCCCACATCGGCGTTCTTGGTGAGAACCACCGCGTCGAAGGGGGCGCGGATTCGGGTGAATTCCACCGCTACCCGGGCGCCTTCCAGAGCCGCGGCCGCGGAACCCACATTGGCTTCAGCTCCGGAGACCGCGGCCCTCGCCTTGCGATAGCGCGCTTCGGCCGCATCGTAGTCGGCCCTGGCGACGATGCCCTCCGCAAGAAGGGTCCTGCTCCGGTCAAAGGAAAATCCCGCGTCCCTGAGCTCGGCCCTCGCCTGCTCCAGGGCGGCGTGGGCATTCCGGAGATTGGCCCCCGCCTGGGACTGCTGGGCGAGCACATCGGCCTCCTCCAGCCTGGCCAGGATATCCCCCTTGCGGACCCGGCTCCCCTCCTCCACCCCGAGCCACTCCAATCTGCCGGTGGCCTTGGAAGCCACTGCCGCTTTGCGCTGGGCCACCACGTAGCCGCTGGCATTCAGCAGGGTGAATGCCTGGGAGGGATAGGTCTCCTGGACGGTGACGACCTCCACCTCGGTCGCGGGCCTCAGCACGCCGCTGGAAAAAAGCGCGGCAACCGCAAGGATCGCCAGGATGGCGGCTCCCCAGTAAAGCCAGTTCTTACGCCGCGAAGGTCCGCGGACGAAGGCCGCCTTGTCAATCTTCAACCGCGAGAGGTCTTCCTGTTCCATGGATATCGGCTCCAGCTTCCCCTGAGCGCATGCTTTTCGGCTAATCGGATTAAGACCACAGGAACGCTTCGGAAAAAGCGGAATATGCAAGGTTTCAAGGTCCAGTCTGAATGATATCCCATAGTTTTCATAATTGCATCATGTTTCGCGGCAATGCAAGGCAAAACGGGGTACCTGGGCGGACAGCGGTCATTCCTCCGCGGCAGATGTAAATGATTTCCATTGAAGAATCAATTACGGCCCCGGTCGGCTTAAGCACACCAAACGTAGCACATTTATCAAATTCGTATGCCTTTTATATTGACTAAATTTATTTTAGTGCTATTGTATGCGCGGAGAAGGGCTCCATACCTCAGAAGGTTTCATCACCGGCAACTCCGGCCTGGAGCAGTTCAGAAATCCCCATATGAAGGACCATTAAGCCTACTCTAGATTCGGCAGCCGGCGGCACCCTCCGTTCGCTCCGCTTGCCCTCTTTCTGCCGCTCCACTTCGCTGAGAGCAGCAATGAAACAGGACAGAGGCGCTCTCAACGGATGCCACCCCTCCAACCGCCGTTTTTGGGTCTATTCTCGTACGAACGGAAACACGAAAGAGGTAAGCATGGACGAGTTCAACATCAGCGAAAAACTGCGGAGAGCACGAATGAAGAAGGGGATGAACCTGAAGACGCTGGCCCGGTAGGAATGAAAAGATTAGATGAGACGAAGACGATGCGACAAAAAAGTCGCGGGAAGGGGCGGGAAAGGCCGGGAAATGGCGGTAAATCAATTACTTAAGCAACTTATCCACAGGATTACGGTGCGGGTTGATCGTGCTCGCATTCGATGCGACAAAACAGGGCGCTAGATGGGCTACGCGGCCTGTTTTTTTATATGGGCGACGATGTCTGGCCAGTGGAAGATGTGGGCGGTCAAGGCGGCCCAGGCAGGCATGGTGTAGGTGTCGGAGATGCCTTCGGCGCGGGCGAGTTCGTTGTGGCAGAGCACGTCGAGAGCGCGGTAGTTGGCGTTAGAGGCTGCGATTAGAAGCGTAAAAAGCGCCGTGGCGCGGCGCTTTTCGAGTCAGAGGCGTTTTTTTTGAATGGCGGCCTCGATGCAGAGGACGATGGCTGGCGCTGCGGGCGCGTCATGCGGCGCGGCATCGAGCGCGGCGCGCAGGCGGGCGATCTTGGGGTCGTCTTGTGGCATGGAGTCCTCCTTTCTGGGTTGAGAAAACGGCACAGCGTCACGAGCCACGCTGTGCCGGTTGACGCTGTGCCGCTATAAAACGGCATAGCGTTCGTAAGTCGTTGATACAAAATAGAAGTAAGCCGTAAACGGCACAGCGTTGTATTTTTTGACGCTGTGCCGGTAACTTTGAGTTATCCACAGGTTATCCACAGGCTCAGGCCACCAGACGGAGCATGCGCTCGACCTTCTCCTGGCCCTGGGCGTCGCCCTTGAGGATGTCGTAGGCGAGGGCGATCACTTCGGCCTTTTTGGCGGGCGCAAGGGTGGCGCGGCGCTTGGCCAGCGCCTCCTCGATGACTTCGATGGCGGCGGTCAGGGTCTGGATGTCCTCGAGCGCGGGCTGCTCACGGCGGCCGGTGAGGATGTAGAGGACGTCGGCGCCGTGGGCGGCGATGGCCGACAGGTAGTTCGAGGGGCAAGGCTTCCCCTTCTCATAGAGGATTTGCGAGCCTTTAGACGCCTGTCCCATTGCGGCAAAAGCCGTCTGGCTAAGACCGAGGCGCTCGCGCTCTTCCCTTAGCCTGCGACCGGATTCAAAATTTTCCACCACTACCCCTTGACAGGTTCAAAATCTTGAACCATAATCCAACCATCGCAACACAACACAACGGGTGAAGTATGGCACGGAATGGACCTTTTGACAATGAGCGCCGGGCGGCGGCGCGGGCGCGGTTCAACCGCGTGGGGTACACGATTCCGCAGTTCGCGCGCGAGCTTGGGGTGCACCCGGAGATGGTGCGGCGGGTGCTGTGGGGAACGATCGCGGGCAAACGGGGGCAGGCCCACAAGATCGCGGTGGCGCTGGGCCTGAAAGACGGGGTGATCGTGCCGGAGGGGACGGACGCGATTGCCGCCATTCGCATGGGCGAGGAGGTGCGGTCATGAACGCGCGAGAGTTCGATCGCGGCTACCACGCCGGGTGGAAAAACTTAACCGCCTATAGGCTGGGCGACAGCTACACGATACCGGGGCGCGACAAAACAGATGACTATCTGATGGGTTTCGCCGGGGGCATGATGGCTGCCGATGCGTACTGGAACGGTTGGGAAGATGGGCTGGCCGGGCGTCGAGTGGCGTGCAAGGACAAAGGCTTCGAGCACGAATACTGGCGCGGATACCAGATCGGCGTCCAGTACCGGCACGAAGATGAGGCGCGCCATGCTGCCTGAGCGGGTCGATCTGGCCGCCATTGCGGCGGCGGTGGGGCGGCACCCAAGGAAATTGCGTGAATGGCTCAAGCACCCCTTCTGGCCCAAAGGCCAGGAGGTCGGCAAGGGCGGGCGTCTGACGTGGCTGGTGGATGAGCTGCCGGAGGTGTTGCCCAGGAAGCGCGGCGAGCCGGTGAGGGTGAAGCAGGCGGTGGTGATGTATCTGGCGCGCCAGATGGCGCGGGCGGCGGCCTCTCCGTCAGACACCCTCGCCCCAAGCCCATCTCCCGCGAGCGGGCGAGAAGTGTATTTGACCGCCCCCGGCGGTCAGTCCATCCCGGCGGGATTGCCCTCTCCCGCCGATTCCAGCCCGGCGGCCACCGGTGCGGGTGGGCTGACCGGCGGGGGTGGCGCGGATCGGGTGCTGGTGGGCGAGCTGGTCGCGCCGGTGCAGCCGGCCAATGATGCCGACCGGGAGCGCATCGAGCGGGCGCGCAAGATCATGGCGGCGATCCAGCCGCTCATGGCGCTGCCGGATCGGCACCGGGGGCGGCGGGCGATGGCGGAGGCGATTGCCCGCGATCTTGGCGTGAGCTTCCAGCAGGTCTACCGCTACGAACAAAAAGCCCGCGTGGGCGGGCTGGATGCGCTGGTGCGCATGGGCAGCCGATCAGACCGGGGCACGGCGCGGGTGGTGGTGTCGAAAGAATTCGAGGCGTGGGCCGCCGGGCTGGTGGCGGCGTGGCCTGCGGGCGGGTTCGACGTGGCGCGGCTGGCGGACATGCTGCGCGCGAAGGTGCGCGGGGCATGGACGGGCGGGGCCGATGGCGAGCGGCAGTGCTGGCTCAAGGCCACGGCGTGGCTCGCGAAGGACTTGCGCGCGGCGGGCTGTCCGGATGGGTGGCTGGCGAGGCTGCTCAACCTGCCGGTGGCGCGGCGCTTCGTGGGGGCCGAGGGCCAACATTTCCGGGTGGCGGGCAAGAGCCTGCGCGACGGCAAGGCGCTCTACGACGACAACCTCACGCCGGTGCGGCGCACGGCGCAAGCTTACCTGCCGGGCGATCTGGTGTGCGGCGACATTTCGCCGCTGGACATCCCCTGCCTGCGGCCCGATGGCTCGACCATGTATGCCCGGATGATTTCGTGGCACGACGTGGCCACGAACTGGCTGTGGATCGACCTCTTCCCCGTCGAGAAGGGCGAAGGGGTGCGGCGCGAGCATGTGGCGGCGAGTTTTGCGCGCATGTGCGAGCAGGCCCCGTTCGGGGCTCCGAAGCGCCTGTATCTGGACAACGGATCCGAATACAAGTGGGACGACATGCTGGATGCGTGGCACCAGCTGGCGACGCTCACGGGACAGCAGATGGCCTACGAGATTTACGCCCTGCTGCCCGAGGCCGGGCGGCTGACGCGCTCCATCCCCTTCCATCCGCGCGGCAAGCGCATCGAGGGGCAGTTCGGAAACTTACGCCACTGGCTGGCGTGGTGGATGGGCTATGTGGGCGGCAACCGCATGACGAAGAAGATCGTGACGCTTGGCAAAGGCGTCACGCCCAGCCGCTTCGAGGAGGTGGCCGAGTGGCTCAAACGCGAGCTTGCCGACTATCACGTTACGCCGCAGCCGAGGGCCGAGCACATGGCGAGGCTGTCGCCGCAGGGCAAGCTCGAGCAGGCGCTGGCTGGGGGCTGGAAGCCGACGCGCATCGACCGGGGGCTGCTGATGCTAGCCTTCAGCGAGCGGCAGTGGCGCACGGTCACGCATGGCCGTGTGTCCTGGGGCGGGCGCTGGTACCGGTGCGACGAACTCATGGGCATCGAGGGCAAGGTGCTGTGCGCCAAGCCGCGCGTCTATGAGACCTGGGCGGACATGCTCTTCGTGTTCGACCGGCAAGGCCGCCTGATTGGCGAGGCGGTGCCGGAGTATCTCTTCGGCCTGCTCGATCCCGCCGGGGCGAAGGAAGCCGGGCGCAGGCGGCAGGCGCTGCGGCTCTTGAATGCGGACAGGCTGGAGCAGGCCCCGCCGCTGGATGTGCGGGAGGTGTCGGGCCTGCGGGCGGAAGTGCTCGGATTGGATGCGACGATCCAGCGCGCCGCGGATGCCGCCGTCGAAGTGGAGCCATCCGAGACAGCTCGGCTGATGCTGAACCGCATGCGGATGGTGAGCGAGCAGGCGCAGGCTGCGCAGCGGCGGGCGGAGGCGGCCAAGCAGGCCGAGCAGCTGATCCGGCTGGCGGAAGACGACCCGGAGGCGGCGGCGCTGCGGGCGATTGGGTTTTGAGGTGCCGCCGGGCGGCAACCCGGCGGTGGTGTGAAGCGAAGCGAAAGGCAAGGAGATTATGGCACGAGAGATCAGAAAAACCAAGGCGGTGGCGGACGCCCTGCGGCTTGCGGAGATCGTGATGGAATCCGACAACCCGATCGGGGAGATTATTGGGCCTGCGGGCACAGGCAAGAGCATGGCCGGGCGCGCGGTGGCGCAGCAGTACAACGCTGTGCGCATCGTGGCATGGGACGGCATGACGCGGCATCAACTGCTGCGGGCTGTGGCCCAGGCCGTGGGCATCGATGGCGCGGGCGCGGTGGATCGCCTGCTGGCGATCCGGCCCGACGATGGCGCGGCGCGGCGGCTGCTGGTGGTGGATGAGGCCAACAAGCTCACCTGGCGTCCCCTGGAGGCGCTGCGCTATCTGGCGGATGAGTGTGGCTTTGCGGTGCTCTTGATCGGCACAGAGCTCTATGAGCGGCAGTTTACCAGCGGGCGCACACGCGATCTGCTGCTGCAACTGGGTAGCCGCATTGGGGCCAAGCGGGCTGCCACCCGGCATCTGGATCGGGCAGAGACGGTGGCGCATGTGCTGCGCCCGCTGTTCGGCGAGGGTGTGGACAAGGAACTGGCAACCGCCTTCTGGCAAGGTTGCCGGCGCGGCAACTTCCGCGAGGCGGTTGAGCTTGCCGAGGAATGTCGCCGGATCATGGCGGCCAACGGCATGCAGAGCTTGACGCCCGCGGTGCTGGAACTGGCGCTCAAGTGGAGCGCGAACCGGCGCGTGGCGGGCAGCGACGGAGGTGCGGCATGAGGCGCGATGATGTGGAACGTCTTGCGGACATCGCCTGCGACCTGGATGCGCTGGCGAACTTCTTTCCAGATCATGCGCGGATGACGATCAAGCACTGCGTGGACGAGCTGCACGCCACGGCGCGGGCCTGCGCCGAGCGCCTCGGCGTGACGATCTACGCAGACGACGATGAGGACGAGGCCGTTGAAGCTCGCTGAAATCGCCGACGTACTCGGGTGCAGCAAGGCGACCGCCAGCCGGTTGGCGCGGGGCATCTACGACAAGCAGTCGGATTTGCCCGTGCGGTACGCGTTGCTGATGCGGCTCATCGATGAGGCGCGCGCGCAGTCGGCGCCAGAGCGGATCTGTATCCATTGCCCGCGCGAGGACTGCACGGGCTGCCGGGTGGCGGAGTTGTGACATCGCAGGTTTAGAGGGTTTTTTGCACGCCCTTGCCGGGGTGTTTGAAGTTTGAAAGGAGATTGACATGGCGAAGGCAGCAAAAAAAGAGGTGGTGGCTAAGGACGAGGCGCAAGGCCAAGCAGCGGCGTGGATCGAGGTGCACGGCAGCGACGAGCGTGCCGAGGCGCTGCCAGCCCTGGTGCATCTGGCGGTGCGCGCCTGGGGGCTGGTGCGGCGCATCGATGAGCTGGAGGAGGAGTTGGCCGGAATCAAGGGCGAGCTGGCCAGCGCGGTGGGTGCGGGGCGCTCGTTGGTGGTGCCCAAGGTGTGCCGGGTAGCAGTGTTGAGCACGCGCACCGTGTGGGTGGTGGATGCCGAGAAGTTGCGCGCGCTGCTCGGGGATCGCTGGGGCGATTTGGTGACGGAGACGGTCAGCTACAAGCCGAACGAAAAGCTGATCGAGATGAGCACCGACGGGGACGATCCGATGGCACCGGCGTATCGCGCACTGCTGCGCGTGCGCACGAGCACGGCAGTACGCATCACCGCAGAGAAGTGAGGGAGGGTGAGCCATGGACTGGGCTGACGAGGACGATCTGCTAGAGGCGGCCGACTGCGCACCGCCGGTGCGCGCCGTCGATGCGCTGCTGCCGGACCGTATTGCGCGCGGGTTGGCCGGTGTGTGGGAGGCGCGGCAGGTGCAAGGGCTGCTGCTGTGGTTGCAGCGCTATGAGCGGGCGCTGCGCCACATCGCGGTGCATGGCGATGCCGACAGCGCGATGCTGGCCAGCCGCACGCTGGTGGGCGACGGCTAGCCGAGACGGCGGGCCACGGGTGCGGCCCGCCCTGTCTGGCGTGCCTGACAGGGCAGGATGCATCAAGCGGGAGAGTATCATGGCAAGACAGACCGATGGCGCGCGTCGGCGCGCACTGATCGCGCAGGCGCACCTGGCGGCCAAGCAGGCCGGGTGCGCGAGCGAGGAAGACCGCCGCGCCATCCAGCAGATGGTGACCGGCAAGGCGAGCTGCGCCGATATGACCGAGCGCGAGCTGGTGCGGCTGATCGACCACTGGGGGCGCATGGGGTCGGACGTGCGGGCCGCCGCCCCACGGGGGGCGGAAGCGCCGATGGCCACGCGCTGGCAACTGGCCACCATCGAGCGGCTGGCGTGGGAGCTTGGGTGGGAACAAGGGTTGGACGATGCGCGGCTGCTGCGCTTCGTGCAGCGCACCGCCAAGATCGACTTGGTGCGCTGGCTCGATCGCGCTGCGGCCAGCCGCGTCATCAGCGGTCTGATGCGCTGGAAGCGCCAGCGTCAGGCCAAGGGGGGGCAGGCATGAGGCTGGGACGCTGCCCGGTTTGCCATGCGCATCTGCATCTGGACGCCCTGGTGCAGGATGAGGCGGGGCGAGAGCTGCTCGGATTGTGTGCGACGTTGCCCGATGACCTGGGGCGGGCCCTGGTGGGCTATCTGTCGCTGTGGCGACCGGCGCGCGGCGACCTGGACCATGCGCGGGCGCTGAAACTCGCTCGCGAGGTGCTGGCGCTGGAGCCGGACCAGGCGCGGCTGGCGTGGGCGCTCTCCGAGACGGTGGAGAGCCTGCGCGCTAAGGGAGAGGCGCGGCGGATGACCAACCACAACTATCTCAAGCGGGTGATCGAGGGCACACCAGCGGCGGGCAGCCTGGCGGTTGCAGAGCGACCAGCCGTCCCGCATCGCGCGGCCAAGACCAGCGCCACGGTGGATGCGATGTTGCGACTGGAGGCGATCAAGCGCGCGGCGCGCGATGAGGGGGCGGCATGAAGGGGGCGCCAGGATGGATGGTGGCCGAAGTGGCCGAGGGCTTGCAGCGCCTGCTAGTGCTGCGTCTCGAAGGCACGCCGCCAGCGGACGCCATCGACGGCGTGGTGCTTGCCTGGTGCGATGCGCTGCTGGTGCGCGGCAGGTGGGAGCAAGCGCCGGATGCGCCGCACATACGGCAGGCGTTCCGGTCGCTGGCCGCGCATGCCACACGCTGGCCTGCGCCAGCGAACTTATGGGAGCACATCCCGCCAAGGCCGGAGCCCAAGAAGCTGCCGCCCCCGGAGATGGATGAGGCGCAGAGGGCTAAAGTCAAGGCGATGCTGGCCGAGCTCGCCGCCAAGATGAGGATGCCTTGATGATGCATGCAGCCAGACTCGAGAACAGCCCGCGCTTACAGCGGGTGTTGGATGTACTGATGACCGGGCGTGCATTGACCACGCTCGACATCGTGGTGGAGGCGGGGGTGTGCGCGGTCAACTCCTGCATCGCCGAACTGCGCGCCAACGGGTACGATATCCGCTGTTGGCGTGAGGGCGATGTGTGGCTGTACCGGCTGGAGGGTGAGTATGGCCATGGCTGATACCCAGTTGCTGGAGAGCCTGATTGGCCGCGAGGCGCTGCAGGCGCTCATCCAGACCTGCGGCGGGCTTTCAGTGCCGATCCCGAAGCGCCTGCCGCTCTCCGGCCCGCTGTGCGACCTGCCGCGGCACGCGCAAGAGGCGCTCGTGCGCTATGCGGGCGGGACGGAATTCTACATCCCAAAGTGCGACGCCTCGCGACGCGAGGCGCTGTACCAGAAGATCCGCGCCGAGTACGACGCGGGCGCGCGGGTGCAAGACCTGGCGCGCAAATACCGATTCACCGAACGCTGGATCTACGAAATCCTGAGCCGCCCCAGCCGCGATGGGCGGCAGGCCGAGCTGTTCTGACGCGCGGGGTGAACGCTTTCGCGCTTTGCCGCGTTCTCCCAGCCCGCTACGATAGCGGGCATGAATCGCCTACCCGCTACCCTGATGGTCGTCTCCGCCCTGGCAGTGGCCGGGGTGGCTGTGCGCGAGGGCTATCGCGCGCGTGCGTATAACGACGGCGTGGGCGTGCAGACCGTTGGATTTGGCAGCACGCGCCATCCGGACGGCACGCCGGTCAAAGCGGGCGACCAAGTGAGCCCGGAGCGCGCAGTGGTGATGCTGGCCAAGGACGCCGACCGCATCTGGCGCGAGGCGGCGCGCTGCATTGGCGATGTGCCGCTCGCCCAGCACGAGGTCGATGCGTATGCGAGCCTTGCCTACAATATTGGCTCGGGCGCCTTCTGCCGCTCGACCCTGGTCAAGAAGCTCAAGCAAAGCCCCCCCGACTACGAGGGCGCGTGCCGCGAAATCCTGCGCTGGAACCGCGCCGGTGGGCAGGTGCTGCCCGGGCTGACCAAGCGCCGCGAGGCCGAGTACCGCCTGTGCATGGGTCAAGAGGAGAGTCGATGATGCCCGAGCTGTGCTGGCTGATGCCGTGGATCGTGTGGAGGGTGCTGTGGCTGTGGTGACGCCGTGGATTGCCACCATCGCGTGCGCCCTGTGCGTGGGTGTCGGGTTTGCATCTGGCTATGCGCTCAAAGCTCGGCTGGCCGAAGGCGAGATCGCGCGCATCGAGGCCGCGCACGCCGCTGAGCGACAGGCCGCCGCCGAGGCCGCCGCGCAGCGGATGGCAGCCGCCGAAGCGGCCGAAGCGGCCGTCGTGCGCGCATTGAGCGCGACAAAACAGCAACTCGCCGCCGCCAATCGGCGGCTCAAGGAGGACTTGTATGCGCTACCCACTGCCCAGCGCTGCGGCTTGTCTGGCGCTGCTCGCGGGCTGCTCAACGCCCGCCTTGCCGCCGGTGACGCCGTGCCCGCGCGTGCCGCCGAGCCTGACGCAGCCCCTGCCGCCGCTGCCGCCGATACCCGCGACGCCAGCGAAGCCGACATCGGTGGCTGGATCGCCGATGCCGCTGCCGCCTACGACGAGTGCCGCGCCCGCCTCGACGCCATCCGGCGCTGGGACGAACTGACGCACGGGGATGGGAATGGAAGGTGACATCCTAGGGAGTCTGATGCGCTGGCAGGTGTCGGTGTGGATCATCGGCGCGCTGGCTGGGGCGCTGTTTTTTGTGCTGCGCGCCGCGCTGGCGCGCTTTACGCAGCAGATGGACGAGCGCCTGGCGCGTATCGAGCGCGTCACGGAGGAGATCGCGCGCATCGACGGAGAGCTGGCGCGCCTGCGCGCCGAGCTGCCGGTGCACTACATCCGGCGCGACGACCACATCCGCGACATCACGACGCTATCTGTGAAGCTGGACCGGATCTACGAGCTGCTGCTGATCAAAGGAGTATGTCATGACTGAGCGCCGTATCGACGCCGCGCTGGACCTGGGGCGCGCGCACCGCGAGACGCTGCGCTGGGTGCTGCTGACCGCGCTGTGGCACAGCCGCCCGTATGGCGCACGCGAGGACTTGCTGTCCCTGTGCGCGGCCGATGCGGGGGTGAGCGCCACCATGGACGAGGTGCGGCGGGAGCTGGGCTGGCTGGAGAGCCACGGGCTGGCGACGGTCGAGCGCAAGGGGCCGGTGTGGGCGGCCATGCTCAGCGCCCACGGTGAAGATGTGTACGACTACCGGGCCGAGGCCCCGGCGGGGCTGGCGCGCCCGCCGCGCTGGTGAGGTGCGCCATGCCGCGCCGCCCCAAAATCACGCAGCTGCCGCCCGAGCTGCGCGCGCAGCTCGAAAAGCTGCTCGCCGACCAGAGCCACGGTGGCTATGAGGCGCTCTCGGCCTGGCTGGCCGAACAGGGTTACCAAATCGGTAAATCGAGCCTGCACCGCTACGACCAGCGCCTGCAGCGCAGCATGGCCGCCATCCGCGCCAGCACCGAGGCGGCCAAGATCATCGCCCAGACGAGCCCGGACGAGGCCGACGAGCACTCCGCCGCCGTCATCCGCCTGGTGCAGTCCGCGCTGTTCGACGCCATGCTCGCCGTGCGCGAGGCCGAAGACGCCGACCCGGCGGAGCAGGTCAAGCTCCTGACCCATGCCGCCAGAGCTGTGGCCGAAGCTTCACGCGCTTCCATCGGGCAGAAGAAGTGGGCCGAGGAGGTGCGCGCCAAGCTGGACGCCGTAGAGCGCGCCGCTGCGCGCGAGGGCAAGACGCTGGACGCGGCGACGCTGGAGGCGATCAAGCGGGGGTTGTATGGCGGGTAGCCCCATTCTCTACCCCTACCAGCGCCGCTACCTCGCCGACCCCGCCCGCTTCAAGGCGGGCATGTGGTCTCGGCAGACCGGCAAGACGTTCACCACCACGCTGGAGGCGGTGCTGGACGTGCTGGAGGCCGAGGCCGAAGGGCGGGTGAGCCGCTGGACGATTCTGTCGGTGTCGCGCGACCGGGCGCTGGATGCGATGGACAACGGGGTGAAGCTGCATCTGCGGGCGATTGGCGCGGCGTTCGAAGCGCTGGATGTGCCCTTCGAGGCGGACGAACTGGCGCACCTGGTGCGCATCGGCAACCGCGGCAGCTACATCCGCGCCGTGGCGTCGAAGCCAAGCACGGCGCGCGGGATGAGCGATAACCTCATCCTCGACGAATTCGCGCACCACCAGGATTCCCGCGCCATCTGGACGGCGCTGTTGCCCGTGGTGTCTCGGCCTGACCTGAAGCTGCGGGTGATTTCTACGCCCAACGGCCGCGGCAACAAGTTCTACGAAATCATGACGCAGCCCGACGGGCTGTTTTCGCGTCATGTGGTCACGATTTATGACGCGGTGGCGGACGGCCTGCCGCGCAACATCGAGGAACTGCGCCGCGCCATGGCCGACCCGATCGCCTGGGCGCAGGAGTTCGAGTGCCAGTTTGTGGATGAGGCGACCGCCTGGCTGCCGTACGAGCTGATCGACGGCTGCGAGGACCCGGCCTGCCCAGGCGAATACCAGGGCGGCCCGTGTTACGTGGGCATGGACTTCGCCGCGCGCGGCGACCTGACCGTCATCGCGGTGCTGGAAGCAGTGGGCGACGTGCTGTGGCTGCGCGAGCTGATCGAATTGCGCGCGACAAGCTTTGCCGCGCAACTGGCCGAACTGGACCGGGTGATGCGCGACTACCGGGTGATTCGCGCCGCGCTCGACCAGACGGGCCTGGGCGAAATGCCGGTGCAGGAAGCGCAGCGGCGGCATGGGCAATACCGGGTGGAGGGGGTGCTATTCAACCCGTCCCGCAAGCTCGACATGGCCACGGTATTGCGCGAGCGCATGGAGGATCGGCGGCTGCGGCTTCCGCTGGGCCATGCCGCCCTGCGCGCCGACCTGCACAGCGTGCAGCGGGTGGCCGGGCCGAACGGTAACCCGCGCCTGGTGGCCGAGCGGGAAAACGGCTCCCACGCCGACCGCTTCTGGGCGCTGGCGCTGGCGATTTCGGCCGCAGCGCAGCCGAAATTCGCCTACGGCTACGAGCCGGTGGGCGCGCGCAAGTGGTCTGGGCGATATGACCCAGCGCTGGACGATGCGCCGATGGACAAGTGGGGAGTGTTCTGATGCGCTACACGATCATGACGCCGGATGTGGACGGGTACGTCTTGGCCTTGATGGATCACCCGACATTGTTCGAGGCGCTGCGCCTTACCTGGAGGCTGTTCAGGCGGCCAAGGGCATACGGCGTGATGATCAAGGTCGAGAGGGCATGGATCGAGCAGCACTGCGCCCCCGTTGAGGCGGGTAGATGTTTCGATGCACCACTGGGGATGGAAAAGCGATGAACACCCAAGCCCTCAAAACCGAACTCGCCGCCCCGGCGCTGACCGGCTTTCGGCAGGCGTGGGTATGGCGGCCCCTGGCCAGCCTCACGCCCGCGCAGGTGGCGGAAATCCTGCGCCGCGCCAGCATGGGCGATGCGCACGATTTCCTGATCGCCGCCGCCGACATCGAGGAAAAAGACCTGCACTACCGCGCCGTGCTGCAAACCCGCAAGCTGGAAGTGGCTGGCCTGCCGTGGGATGTGCAGCCCGCGGATGACTCGCGCGCCGCCCGGAAGGCCGCCGACCTGGCGCGCCGGGTGCTCGAATCCATCGACCTGCCCGAACTCATGGTGCAGCTGCTCGACGCGCTCTCCAAGGGCTACGCGGTGGCGGAAATCCTCTGGCAGACGGACGGCCCCACCTGGGTGCCGGGTGCCATCCTGCCGCGCGAGGCGCACTGGTTCCGCTTCGACCGCGAGACCGGGCGCGAGCTGCGCCTCATGGACGGCACGGCAGACGGGGAGCAGCTGCCGCCCTACAAGTTAGTCTGCCACACGCCCAAGGTCATGGCGGGCATCCCGCTCATGGGGGGGCTGGCCCGCTCGGCGCTGTGGGCCTGGGTGTTCAAGAGCTACGCGCTGCGCGACTGGGCGGCCTTTGCCGAGCTCTACGGCCAGCCGATCCGGGTGGGCAAATACGAGGCCGGGGCCACGCGCGAGGACATCGCGGTCTTGAAGCGCGCCGTGTTCGAACTCGGCTCGGACGCCGGGGCGGTGATCCCAGCGGGCATGGCGCTGGAGATTGTCGAGAGCGCGGCCAAGAGCGCTTCGGCGGACCTCTACCAGCGGCTCATCGAATACCTCGACCGGCAGGTGAGCAAGGCGGTGCTGGGGCAGACGCTGACCACCGACCAGGGGTCGAGCGGCAGCCTCGCGCAGGCCAAGGTGCATGACGAAGTGCGCGCCGACCTGATGCGCGCCGACGCCCGCGCGCTCTCGGCCACGCTCACGCGCGACCTGATCGCGCCGCTGATTGCGCTCAATATGCCCGATGCACCGCTGCCGCGCCTCACGCTGATGGTGGAGGAGCCGGAGGATATGGCCGCGCTGGCCGATCAACTGGCCAAGCTGGTACCGCTGGGCGTGCCCATCCCGCAGCGCTGGGTGCGCGAGAAGTGGGGCATCCCGGAGGCCGCGCCGGATGAGCCGGTGCTGGGTGCGCCTTCCCTGCCGAGCGCGCAGGACACCACGGGACAGGCCGCACAGGCCGCGCATCGTCGCATGCAATCTGCGCATGCTGGCGCTGGCGAGGCCGATCCGACCCCCATCGACCCCATGACCGACCGCATGGAGCAAGAGGCCGCGCCCGCCTGGAGCCAGATCATGGACGCCATCAAGCGCATCGTGAGTGAAGCACAGGGCCTGGAGCAGCTGCGCGATGCGCTGCTCGCGGCCTATGGCGACTTGCCCATCGACCGGCTCGCCGAGGTGATGGCGATGGGCTTCGCCGCGGCGGAGCTTGCCGGACGGTTCGACGTGCGGCAGGAGTCGGCACCGTGAGCGACGACGCCGACCGCGCCGACCGACTGATCGAAGCCGCGCTGCAAGATGCGCTTGCCGCCGTGCGCAGAAACCGAGGGCCCGAAGCCACGGGGTATTGCCTGTGGTGCGAGGAGCCGCTGGCGGAAGGCCGCCGCTGGTGCAGCGCAGAGTGCCGAGACGATTGGGATCGCCACCATGCCGCAGCCCGCCGCCGCTGACCCGCAGCTTGCCTTCATCTTCCGCCGCCCGTTCGCCGAGCAGGTGGCGTTCTTCCGCGGCAAGCTCGGCAACCTGGTGCCCACCGCGCGCTGGGACGACATCTGGAAGTCCGCCCACGACCGCGCCTTCATGGTCGCCGGTGCCGCCAAGGCCGATCTATTGGCCGATCTGGCCGCCGCGGTGGATAAGGCCATCAGCGAGGGCGAGACGCTGGACGAGTTCAGGAAGCGCTTTTCCGCCATCGTCGAAAAGCACGGCTGGCACGGCTGGACGGGCGAGACGACGGCGGCAGGCCGCGCCTGGCGCACGCGCATCATCTATCAGACGAATCTTTCCACCAGCTACGCCGCCGGGCGGCTTGCGCAGCTCAGGGACGCCGGGTTTGAATATTGGGTTTATCGCCACACCCCGAACGAACACCCGCGCCTACAACACCTGGCCTGGGACGGCCTGACCTTGCCCGCCGATCATCCCTTCTGGCAGACGCACTATCCGCCCTCGGGCTGGGGCTGCCGGTGCCGCGTGGTCGGGGCCGACGGACCAGAGTCGGCGAAGCTCTTAGGAGGCAAGCCCGACTACAACCAGCCGCCAGCCGGGTGGGACGAAATCGACCCCAAGACCGGCGAGCCTCCAGGCATCGACAAGGGGTGGGGGTATATGCCGGGGGGAACATCCGATCTGGTGCAGGAGATCGAGCGCAAGGCGGACAAGCTGCCGCCGCTGCTGGGAGATGCGCTGAAAGAGGATGTCGCGTCACGCTTCCGGACTAAGCTGGCGAAAGCGTTCGATGACGTTGTATCGAGAGCAAAGGCAGACGGGACGATGATAGAGTACGCGGCCCTTCTAGACGAATCAGGAAATCAACTCTGGATCAAGCGCGGGGGCGACAGCTATGTGGAGTTCACCTCGGAAGGAGTACAGCAAATGAAAGGGGCGATACTTGTGCACAATCACCCCGGCGGTAGGTCGTTGTCGCTTGAAGACATGAAGCTGGCCGGTACTCAAGGCATGCGGCGCATCTACGCCGTCAGTAACGACCGCAGCCACATCTATGCCGCGACAGTCAGGGAGCGCAGCGTCGATAGGCTGATTGATAGATACGCGAAGTATGACGCCGAGGTGTATGAAGCATTCATAAAGAAAATTGATATGGGGGAAATTACGCCGTCAGAGGCTGAGAATTGGCATCATCACGTGATGAATGCGATCGCATCCAGAGATGGCCTTGTCAGCTATCGCGTCATTGGTAACGTTCCGAAGTGGGTCAAGGAGGTCATCCGTGAGCTACGTCCTGATTGATCATGGTCTGACACCGTTTTCTCCCATCGATGAGATCGAGGCGTGGATAGAGCGCGTCAAGCGAATGATCGAGGAGCGCCCGAACAACGACGAGCTGCGAGAGGCATTGCAGGAACTTGAGCGCTTGCGCGGCGTGGTGAAGGGACAGGAACCCGACTGATGATCCGCATTGAAGTCGACGACCGCGAAGTGCGCCAGGCGATGGAAAACCTGCGCCGTCGTGTTTCGAACATGATACCAGCCATGCACACCATCGGCCAGGGTTTGACGGAAGGCAGCCGGGAGCGCATCCTCTTGGGCCGCGACTGGACGGGCCAACCCTTCGCGCCCAACAGCCCGGCCACGCTCGCCCGCAAGAAGGGCAACAAGCCCCTCATCAACGAAAAAACCTTCGTCACCAGTCGCCTGCACTACGAAGCCAGCGCCGACAGCGTGATTGTTGGATCAAGCGCCAAGCAGGCCGCCGTGTTGCAGTTCGGTGCAAAGAAGGGGGCCTTTGGCGCGACCCGGCGCGGGGCCAAGATACCCTGGGGCGACATTCCCGCTCGCCGCTACCTGCCCATCCGGGAGGACGGCCAGCTCGACGACGCGGCCCGCTCCCTGATCCTGGAGTCCATCCGCGCGTATCTGGCGGATGGCACATGAAAGCGATCGTATACCCAATCATCACCGGCGATGACTGGTGTTCTCCAGCCACACCGATACCGCTGGAGCGTGACTCAAAAGCCGCGGCTATCCGCGCACTTCGCGAGAGCGGCTACCGCATCATGTGGAGCGGCGGAGAGCACGCGGTCTTGACGACGACGGCAGAAGAGCTGCGGTATTCTCGGGCTGACACCCCAGATGTGATGGAGCGCGAGCGCGCTCTTGGCTATCAGCTGCCAGACGATGCTGAGATCACGAAATATCTCATCACCGTCTGGCCGAATCGATAAGCCGAAGGAGTTCCCATGAAGAACGAAGGGCAGCACACCGCTGCCAACAGCGCCCGAGCGCCGGCGCGTGGAGAAGGTGCTCGGGCTGCCCGCCGAGGCTTTGGTGGTGCGCTATGACGCCTGATCGCTTCGCAGCCGTCGCTCGCCTCATCCGCATGCGCGGCGGGCAGTCACAAGAGGCCGCCAGGCTCGTCCTGGTCGATGGCATGCACCCCATCGATGCAGCCCGGAAGACCGGGCTGTCTTCTCAGGCAGTCTGCAACGCGGTCGCCCGCGTGCGGAGGGTGGACGACCTTTTGGCCAAGTCGGTCAAAAGCTGATGCGCCAAAATCGCCCTCTGGCGCGTTTTTTTGCCTGCGCAGCTACCCTACCCTATCCCAACGCGCAAAAGGGCCTAGGCAACGGCGGGCAACGGCTTTACGGGCGGGTTTTGGTTGGCTGGATTGCCGCCACTGGTCCAATCGCCATGGCTGAACGCTTTCTGACTGCCGGATTTGGCGTACATGGCCGACGATGGCGGCCATGCGTACCCAGCACATCAGCCGAGTCTCTGCCCACGGCGCCACCCAGGCGCTGGGGCTTGCGCGCCACGCCATCTCCCTGCCCTTGTCTCCCGCCGACGCCGACGAGGCGTCTTTCACCCCGCCGGAGTGGGTTCATCTCATCCCGGCAGGGACTTTCTCCGGCCGCGACGGGCGCGGGCCTTATACGCTGGATGCTCAGGCCGTGCTGGCTGCATTCGCAGCCAATGGGGCGGATTTACCCATCGACTATGACCACCAGAGCCTGACTGCCGAGGAAAAGTCCGGGCCTGTCCCAGCGGCCGGCTGGATCAAGGAGCTACAGGCCCGCGAGGACGGCATCTGGGCGCGGGTGGAGTGGACGCCACGCGCCGCCGAGCTGCTGGCGAACAAGGAATACCGCTACCTCTCGCCCGTTTTTCGCTACCAGGCAAAGACGGGCCGCGTCGTAGCGCTGACTGGCGCGGGACTGACTCACAACCCCAATCTCTATTTGCAAGCCACTGCCTCACGAAAGGAGAGCCACGCCGTGGATGAACTGCTCGAACGCCTAATCTATATGCTCAACCTGCCGGTGACGGCCACGCCCGAAGAGGTGGCCGCCGAGCTGCAAAAGCTCATTGACCGGCTGAAAACCGCCGAAGCCGCAGCCGCCCAGGCGGCCGAAGAACTCGCCGCCGCGCAGTCGCGCGAGCCCAACCCGGCGGAATTCGTGCCGGTGGCCCTGCACAAGCAGGTGGCCGACCAGCTCGCCGCGCTTCAAGCAGAGCTCGCCCGCCGCGAGGCCGAGGCTGCGATGGAAGCCGCCATGAGCGCGCGCAAGGTCTCGCCGGGGATGCGCGAATGGGCGCTGGCTTATGCCAGCCGCGACCTCGAAGGCTTCAAAGCCTTCGTCGCCGCCGCGCCCGAGATCGTGCCCGAGGGCGCACATCGTCGCACCGAATCCGTGCACGGTGCGATCCTCACCGACGAAGACCGCCTCGCCGCCAAGCTGCTCGGCATGAGCGAAGAGGCATTTGCCCAAGCCAAGCAATTCATAAAGGAGTAACACATGGCCATCATCACCCCCACCCTCATCGCCAGCCTGCGCACGGGATTCTCGAAAGCCTTTCAGGATGCCCTGACCGCCACGCCAACCGACTGGGCCAAGGTCGCCACCCGCGTGCCGTCTTCTTCGGCCAGCAACACCTACGGCTGGCTCCATCAATTCCCGACTCTGCGCGAGTGGGTAGGCGACCGCGTGCTCAAAGACATGGCCGCGCAGGCCTATCAGGTGCAGAACAAGCTGTTCGAGGCCACGGTCTCGGTGCGCCGCACCGACATCGAGGACGACAACGTCGGCGTCTATATGCCCTTGTTTGCCGAGATGGGCCGCGCTGCTGCCACCCACCCAGACCAGCTGGTCTTTGGACTCCTGAAGACCGCACACACTGTCACCTGCTACGACGGTCAGAACTTCTTCGACACCGACCACCCGGTCTATCCGAATGCAGATGGTACCGGAACGCCGACGCTGGTTTCCAACTTACAAGCAGGTTCTGGCGAACTCTGGTATTTGCTTGACACCAGCCGGGCCTTGAAGCCCCTGATTTTCCAGGAACGCACCCAGCCGGAATTGCAGGCGCTCACTTCCACGCAGGACGAAGGAGTGTTCATGCGCGACGAATACCGCTACGGCATCCGCTACCGCTGCAATGCGGGCCTGGGCTTCTGGCAGATGGCCTACAAATCGCAAGCGCCGCTGGACGCGGCGAACTTCAACGCCGCGCTTGCCGCCATGCAGTCGCTCAAGGCCGATGGTGGCCGTCCCCTGGGCATCAAGCCCACGGTGCTGGTGGTGCCGCCGAATCTGCGCGCTGCGGCGATGGAAATCGTCAAGGTCGAGCGGCTCGCCAACGGGGCCAGCAACCCAAACTATGGCGTTGTCGACTTGATCGTCTCGCCGTGGCTGGTGTGATGAGGTGACGCATGGCCGCGAAAAAGCCTGACGCCGCGCCCGCCAGCGCAACCGTGCGCCTGATGGTGCGCACCGTGGCCGCACATGGCGAGATGATGCGCTACCGCGCCGGACTCGGCCCATTCGGGCGCGAGCCGGTGACGGTCGAAGTCACGCCAGAGCAGGCCGAGGCGCTGCGTGCTGACCCGATGCTGATCGTGGAGTGACGCCATGTCCTATGCCACGTCGGACGATCTCGCGGTGCGCTTCGGTGAGGATCGCCTCATCGAGCTGACAGACCGCGACCGCGATGGCTTGGCCGACGACCCGCAGATCGCGCAGGCGCTCTTGGACGCAAGCTTTGAGATCGACGGCTATCTGGCCGCGCGCTACAAGCTGCCGCTGCCGACCGTACCGCCGCTCCTTGCGCGCATTGCATGCGACATCGCGATCTACCGACTGCTGTCGCTACGGCGCATGGGCGACATCGAGGATGCGCGCCGCCGCTATGAGGATGTGCGGCGACTGCTGGAGAGTATCAGCCGGGGGGTGGTGGCGCTGGGGCTGCCTGCCGATCTGCCAGATCCGCAGCAGCCGCAGCCGAGCCTGGCGGCAGCCAGCGTGGGCAGTCCGCGCGTGATGGGCCGCGATGCGACGGGTGGCTACTGATGCTGCTCGCGATCGAAAACGCCATCGTCGCGCGGCTCAAGACGGCGCTTGCACCCTTGCCGGTCGAGGCGCTGCCCAGCCGGGGCTACCGCTTCGCCCACGCCAAAGGGGCAGCGGTGGTGACGCTCACCGACATCGCGGCTGGCGGCGTGGAGGATACCGGCGCGTCGGTGCAGGGGGCGGCAGTGACCATCGAGGTGGCGCTGTTTGCCCGCTCCCTGCGTGACGGCGCGGGGGCGTGGGACTTGTTCGATGCGGCGCGCCGCGCGCTGCACTCCTACAAGCCCGCGCCCGGCTGTACGCCGCTCAAGCTTCTGTCGGCCCGGCTGGCCGACGGCGAAGCCGACACCTGGGTGCTGGTAACACGTTGGCAGACGTTGGCGCCGCTCGCGCCTGACCTTGACTACGACGGCGGGCCGCTGCTGACCCGCGTGACTTTTGAAGGAGATGACTGATGGCGATGTACATCTACCAAGGCCCGCTGACGAGCTTCACGCTCGCCGGAGGCCGCGACGTGATTTTGACGCCCGGCGCAGCCGTCGAGCTGCCCGACTGCGACGTGGTGGAGACGCTCAAGGCGCTCGGGCGGCTGACCCCGGTCGAACCAGCACCCGCCGCACCAAAGCCCAAGAAAGGAGAGTGACCCATGCCCGCCAACTTCCTGCACGGCGTCGAGACAATCGAGATCGACAAAGGCCCGCGCCCCATTCGCCAGGTCAAGACCGCCGTCGTGGGCCTGATCGGCACCGCGCCGACCGGCCCGATCAACACCCCGACCATCGTGCTGTCGGAAAAGGACGCCGCGCAGTTCGGCTCCATCAGCGACGCCTCCAGCGCCGGGCACACCATCCCACAGGCGCTGGACGCCATCTTCGACCACGGCGCTGGCACGGTGATTGTGGTCAACGTCTTTGACCCGGCCATCCACACCGTGACCGGCGAGTCTGGCAAGACGCCGATCGACGCGAGCCACATCATCGGCACGGTGACGGAGGGCGGCCAGCGCACGGGCTTGAAGGCGCTTGATGACACTTACAGCCTGTTCGGCTTCAACGCCAAGATTCTGATTGCGCCGGGCTACGCCACCTTGACCGCGGTCACGACCGAGCTGATCGCCATGGCCGACAAGCTGCGCGCGGTGGCGCTGATCGACGCACCGGCGGGCCTGACCGTGCAGCAGGCGATTGCTGGGCGCGGCACCTCGGGCACGATCAACTTCAACACGTCCAACCCGCGCGCTGTGCTGTGCTACCCGCACTTGAAGGTCTACGATCCGCGCACGAACAGCGAAAGGCTGGAGCCATTCTCCGCGCGCCTTGCAGGCGTCATGTGCAAGACTGATATGGAACAAGGCTACTGGTGGTCGCCTTCGAACCATGAAATCAGCGGCATCGTGGGCGTGGAGCGCCCGATTACCGCGCGCGTAAACGACCCCAACAGCGAGGCCAACCTGCTCAACGAGGCCGGCATTGTGACTGTTTTCAACTCTTTCGGAACCGGCTATCGCGTGTGGGGCAACCGCTCGGCGGCTTGGCCGTCTATTTCGCACCCTAAGAACTTTATCAGTGTCAGGCGCACCGCCGACGTATTGCACGAGTCGGTCGAATACGCGATGCTGCAATTCATCGACCGCCCGATCAATGACGCGCTCATTGACGACATTCGCGGATCGGTCAACGCCTTCATCCGCACACTGGTCGGGCGCGGGGCGCTGATCGATGGAAGCTGCACCTACGACCCGGCGAAGAACCCGCCGACGGAACTTGCCAGCGGGCATCTGACCTTCGACCTGACCTTCATGCCACCGACGCCGGCGGAGCGGATCAGCTTCGAATCCTTCATCGACATCAACCTGCTGCGCGGCCTGGGCGGCCAATAAGGAGTAGATCATGGCGAAAATTGAGATCCACCGCATCACCAACGCCAACATCTATCTGGACGGGCAATCGCTCCTGGGCCGCGCCGAAGAAGTGCAATTGCCGCAGGTCAAGACCAAGATGGTCGAGCACAAGGCGCTCGGCATGGTCGGCACCATCGAAGCCTTTGCGGGCTTCGAGAAGCTCGAAGGCAAGATCAAGTGGGCGAGCTTCTATGCCGACGTGCTGAAAAAAGTCGCCAACCCGTTCAAGGCTGTGCAGCTTCAGGTGCGCGGCTCGATGCCGATCATCGTCGGCGGCTCGGTTAATCGCGAAGCGCCCATCGTGGCGATCCTCTCGGTGGTGTTCACGAGCCTGCCGGGCGGCGCATTCAAGCAGCATGAGAACGTCGAGCTCGAGACCGAGTTCACGGCCTACTACATGAAGCTTACCGTCGACGGCCAGGACGTGACCGAAATCGACGTGCTGGAGAACATCTACAAGGCCGGTGGCGTGGATATGCTGGCGCAATATCGCGCAAATATTGGAGGGTGATGAATGAAGAAACCTGAATTCACGCTCGCCGAAGGCACGGGGCGCGACCTGATCGAGGCGCAGCGCATCAGCGGCGGCGATCCGAACCAGCTGGCGCTGGCGCTGGCGGCGCGCTTGGTGCGCGTCGATGGCAAGCCGGTGCTCTACGAGGACTTCCTCGACTGGCCGCTTGCCGACGTGATGCGCGCGGTAGGCGAGGTGAACAAGCTGCTGGGAAACGTCCTCTCCCCGACCGGGCAGGGCTGATCCACCTGGCCCATGTGACCGGCTGGGGGCATGACGAGATGATGGCGATGCCGATTGCCGAGCTTTCCGACTGGTGCCGCGAGGCGGTCGACTACTGGAACCGGATCAACGGCGGCGACCGTAACGGCGAATGAACTGGTCGATGCGCCCGCCGACCGCATCGCCGAGGCTGAGCATGAAGCCAATCCAGCCGATGACGACGAGGCCAAAGACAAAGAAGACCAGCGCCGAGATGATGGACTCGGCGAACGCCAGCCACACGCAGACGGCCATGAGCAAGATGAGCAAGACGCTTTGCATGTAAGGATTATAGAACGATGAGCCCAGCTGCGCAACTGTCGATCCTGCTCACGCTCAAAGACCTCGCCAGCGGGCCGCTGTCTCGCTTTGGCGAAGTCTTGCAGCAGACATCGACCCGGCTCGTGGCGATGGGCGAGGCTGGGCGCATCGCCGGCCGCGCGATGATGGACATGATGAGCGGGCCGGTCAAAGCATTCTCCGATGCCGAGGACGCCGCCACCCGGCTCCAAACCGTGATGATGGACGCCGCCGGGAATGTGCCGCCCACCTTCCAGGCGGTGAGCGATCTGGCCACCGAGCTCGGAAACAAATTGCCGGGCACGACCAAAGACTTCCAGAACATGATGAGCGCGCTCAAGGAGATGGGCGTGACCGATCAGGCCATTCTTGACGGCCTGGGCAAGTCGGCGGCCTATCTGGGTGTTGCGCTCAAAATGCCTTATGAAGAGGCGGCGCGCTTTGCCGCGCGGCTCGCCGAGGCCTCTGGCGTGGCAGAAAAGGACATGATGTCCTTCCTCGACGTGATCGCGCGCACGCGCAACCTGGGCGTGCAGACCACCGAAATGGAATACGCCTTCGCGCGCGCGGGCGGCAAGCTCAAAGAAATGGGCGTGCAGGGGCTCGCGGCAAGCCGCGCACTCGCACCCCTTTATGCGCTGCTGATCCGCACCGGTCTCTCCGGCGAGACCGTCGGCACCGGCTTTGCCGCCGTGCTCACCGGCCTGCAAAAGCTGGTCTATGACACCAGCAAGAACATGAACGACGCGCGCGAAATCCTGCGCCGATACGGCATCACGCTCGACATCATCGATCGGCAGACCGGCAAGCTCAAAGGCCCGAGGCAACTGGTGGCCGAGCTTGAGAAGCTCAAGGCGCTGCCGTCACAGATGCGCTTTGATCTGCTGCAGAAAATCTTCGGCGGCGGCCAGGATGCACAGATGGTCGCGACCATGATCGAAACCGGCCTGGCCGGCTACCAGAAGATTGCCGACCAGATGCACGCACAGGCCAACCTCAACACCAAGGTTGAGGCGCAGCTAACGACGCTGAAAAACGTCTGGGATGCAGCCTCGGGCACCTTCGAGAACGTGCTTGCGAAGTTCGGCGGGCTGATCGCGCCCGAGCTCAAGCGCGCGCTCGATGCTTTCAACGACTTTTCCGAGTGGCTCGGCAATCTGATCGACCGCTATCCCTTGATCGGGAAAATCGTCGGCATCACGCTCGCTTTCGGCGGCGCGCTGGTGTTCGCGGGCGGGTCTCTGGCGCTGATGGCGGGCACGGCGATGAAGGCTGTCGGGCCGCTGATGACGATGGCGCGCTGGCTGGGCGTCAACCGCGCGCTGGCGGCGGGCGGAACGTTTCTGACCATCGCGCGCGAGATCGCCATCTCGGGCGCGCCGATAAAGGCGATCGGCTGGCATCTGGGGATGATCGCCGCGCAGGCCAAGGCTTCGGCGCTGGCGCTAGGCGGCACGCTCAAGACTGCGTTGATGACGGCAGGCCGCGCCGTGCTGTGGCTGGGGCGGGCGGTGCTGATGAACCCCATTGGTCTCGCGCTCGGCATCGCCGCGCTGCTCATTTACAAGTTCTGGGGGCCGATTTCCGGCTTCTTCAAGGGGCTGTGGAGCGGGCTGTCCCAGGGATTCGGCATGATCGCAGACGACATCGAGCGCGCCTTTGCGCCCGCCATGCCGCTGCTGCGCCCGCTCATTGACGCGCTGGGCTGGCTCGGCGGCAAGATCAAGGCCGTCATCGGCTGGCTGGGCGACCTCATCGAGCCGATGGACGATGCGGGCGGCGCGGCCAAGAGCCTTGGCGAAAAGGTCGGCCTGTATATCGCCGCGATGGTCAAGACCTGGCTCTCGCTGCCGGGCAAGTTGATCGCACTGCCCATCGAGATGCTCAAGATCGGCCAGCAGATCGTCGCCGGCCTGATCGATGGCATCAAGGACAAGCTCTCGGCGGCGAAAGAAGCGGTCATGAACCTGGGCGCGACGGTGCGTGATGGCCTTAAAAGCCTGCTCGGCATCCGCTCGCCATCACGCGTTTTCGCCGAACTGGGAGGCTTCCTGGGCGACGGTTTGTCGCATGGAATGCGCGCAAGTCTTGGCGAAGTGCAGAAAGCCGCCGCTGCGATGGCCGGCGCGGCGACGATTGCGCTTGCGCCTCCAGCGCTTGCCGCGCCCGTCATGCAGGCCACGCCAGATGCCGCGCGCATCCTACGCCAAGCTGTCGAGCCGGTCGCTCTGCCGCAGCCCACCGATGCGCTCCGCACCATCCGGCAAGCGGTCGAGCCGATCGCTCTGCCGTCGATCCAGCCTGCCGCGCTCCCCACTGTCGAGCCGCCGCGCGGTGCGCTCAAAGCGGGCGCAGCGCCGGGCGCGCCGATGCAGATCACCTTCGCGCCGCAGATCACGGTCAATGGCGCGGCGACCCCTGAGGCCGCGCGTGCGCAGGTGACGCAGGCGGTGCATATGAGTTTCGCTGAGTTTGAGCGCCTCATGCGTCGCTGGCAGCATGAGCAGCGTCGTGCTGGTTGGGAGGCGACCGCATGAGCCTCTATGCCGTGCTCAATGACACCGAGCTTGAGATCATCACCTGGCTCGACGGCCTGTCCATGCGCTATGGCGCGGAGTATGCCGAGCAAGGGCTGATCGGGCGCAAGAGCCTCTTGCAATACACCGGGCACAAGCCCGACGAGGTGCGGATTGATGCGCGGCTGCATGCGCAGTGGTGCAACCCGGCCGCCGAGGTGAGACGCATCAAGGACAAGATGGACACCAAGGAGCCGGTGGCCTTTGTGCTCGGAACCGGCGAATACCGGGGCGTATTCGTCATCACCGAGGCCGAGGTGACGACCACGCAGACCGATGGCTATGGCTCGGCCATCGCCTTCGAGCTCTCGATCATGCTGCGCGAATACGTGGGCGACCCGGCGCAGCCCAACCCGCCGGGTGTGGTGGCAAGCGGATACCGCATCCCCATCGAGGCCGCGACGGTCGACGACTTCGCCCTGATCGAAGATGCGCCAATCGACAGCGTGGGCGGTATCGCGCAGGTGTCTGCCGATGGGCTCTCGGCCATCGCGCGCGGGGTGGGTCTCGCGGCTGATGTGGCGAGCTTCGCGGCGCTGGCGCAGAGCAATCCGGCCTCAGCGCTGCTGGCGCTGCCCGGAGTCGCAAACGCCGTATCCTCATTCGGCGCGACGATCCCCGTCGAAGGCTTCGACGCGCTGCGCGGCGTCGCTGCGGTCGCTGCCGATGCGGGGCAGGCGCTATCGGCCTTTCAGACGGCGCGCAATACCTTCGACGTGGCAGCGGACGCGCTCGGTGGCGGCCTCTCGGGTGTGGCTTCGGCGCTCTCCAGCGTGCGCTACGGCGCGCAGGCGCTGGAAGGAGTGCGTGATGCGGTCGGGCGCATTGCGGCGACCGCCGCGAGCCGTCTGCCCGTCGAGGAGGTCTGGGTATGAAGGCGATCCTGCACACCGTGATCGATGGCGAGCGTTGGGACTTGCTCGCATGGCGCTACTACCGCGATGTGCGCGAGGTGCCGCGCCTGATCGCCGCCAACCCGCACGCGCCGCGCGCGTGCATCCTGCCCGCTGGGCTCAAGATCGCGGTGCCGCTGATCGAGCG
>Ga0272446_1001760_pt1 | contig 30825 bp, 27 predicted proteins | sample YNPCB0061_FD_194587 | JGI IMG/M metagenome (GOLD analysis project Ga0272446, IMG submission 194587) | Hot spring microbial mat communities from Yellowstone National Park, WY, United States - YNP-CB-006-1 | ecosystem: Environmental > Aquatic > Thermal springs > Hot (42-90C) > Sediment | place...
CGATTTGTGGAAAAACTCTCACGTTCGCTTGCCCGAAAAATACGCGCCACGCTCTGTCCACCACCCGGCGGAATGCTAGTTTACTCCAATTGCTCGTTTGGATCGTGAGTGTCGTTTCCATGCCACGTACTATTCTCATCACCGGGGCCAATGGCGAGATTGGGCACGGCCTCGTGGCCGCGTTGTCCGAGTCGTCGCCGGTGCGAATCGTCGCGCTGGATTTGCACGCGCCGGATGCCTTCATCCAGGCTCGCAGTCACCGCGTGGTGACCGGCGACATCAGCGATATGGCCTTATTAGATAATCTGGTGGCCACCTACGACTTCGATATGGTGTTTCATCTGGCGGCGTTGCTTTCGACCAAGAGCGAACGCCAGCCGCGTTTGGCCAATCGCGTCAATGTCGATGGCACGCTGAATCTGCTGGAGATGACCGTCTCGCAGGCTCGACAACAGGGCCGCGCCATCACCTTTGTCTATCCTAGCTCGATCGCCGTGTATGGCTTGCCGGACCTGGAAACCAAAGCGCGGGTGGGCAAGGTGCGGGAAGAGGATTGGTGTACACCCACGACAATGTATGGCATCAACAAGCTTTATTGCGAGCAACTCGGCCGCTATTATGAAAAGCATTATCGACAACTGGATGCGGCCCCGAGTGTAGGCGGCCTCGACTTCCGCTCGCTGCGGTTTCCCGGCCTGATCAGCGCCGTGACCGTGCCCACGGGCGGCACCAGCGATTACGCCCCGGAGATGCTCCATGCCGTGGCCGCGGGCCGAGCGTACCATTGTTTCGTGCGGCCCGATACGCGAATTCCGTTCATGGTGATGCCCGACGCCATTACAGCGATCTTGCGTCTGGCCGAGGCTCCGCGCGATCGGCTCAGCCGCAAGGTGTACAACGTGGGTAGTTTCGCGCCCACGGCGGCGGAGTTTTATGAACGAGTGAAAAGAGAATTTCCCCAGGCGGAGGTGTATTTTACGCCCGACCTCAAACGGCAAGGCATCGTCGACACCTGGCCGCTCGATGTCGACGATGCCGCGGCCCGACAAGACTGGGAGTGGAGCCCGGGGTTTGATTTCGACCGGGCCTTTGACGACTACCTGATTCCTGCGGTTCGCAAGCGTTACCGCTTGGCCCGCGAAGCCTGAACCGGGCTTAGACGCGACCCCAGTTGACCCGGCCGGTCGAACCGAACAGCTGCGCTGGCGTCACGGTCACGAAGCCGTCGTTGGTGTTGCCATCGCTGCCGGCACCATCGAAGCCCCAGGGGTTGCGGAGGGTGATCGAGGTCACCACGCCGGCGCTGTTGCGCGTCACGCTCCAGACGGTGTACATGTGGTTGTTCACCAGGGGGGCACCCGCGGCGATGCTGCCGCCCGCGAAACCGATGGTCACTGCCTCATAGTTATTCCAGCGGTTGTAAATGTCGTTGGCCAGGGCCGTGGCACTGCTGTAGCTGGAGATGGCCCGTTCGCCGGCACTCGTCGAGCGGAAGGCCTGGTTGACTTCCAGCGCCCAGCCCCCTACGAGTGAGGCGTAGCTGTTAGCTCCGCGTCGATAGTGGGCGTAGGCTTTTTCCATGATCGCCACCCAGATGCTGCCCTCGGCCCCCCATTGCGCGTAGGCCGGAGTGGTGCTGCTGAGGCTGGTTACGGGGAGATCATCATCCACGCGGTAAAAGTTGTTGCCCAGCCGCACCCCGTAGGTGCCATCATCGAAATCGACGATGTTCTGGCGAATCGCGTGCGGATTGTCTAAAGCAATCGCGCTGAAGCCAGCCATCAACCAACAATCGCCGAGATTGCGCTGGATCACATCGGTGCCACGCGGGCCGACGCTGGAGAACAACTCACGTCCGGCAAAACGTTTGTAGGTGTGGCCGCTCAATACGGTCGGGTCGGCAATTCGGTCGCCGTTGAGCGTGCGGTCGGCCCCGTTGGCAAAGCTGCTTACCTGTTGAATCCTGTCCAGGCTGCTGGCATCGGCCAATTGGTCTTGCCACGAACCGACACGATCCAGCCAAACCGTATCGCGACCAGTGTCGGTGTGGATGTAGTCGCTGAATTCGCTGTCGATGGCGACAAAGACATCGTCGCCGGCTCCGCCCCACAGGCGGTCGCGGCCCGCGCCGCCATTGAGCCGATCGTTGCCGTTGCCGCCGACCAGTTCATCGTCACCGGCCATGCCCAGCAACACGTCGTTGCCGTCGCCCCCAAACAGCCGGTCGTTGCCACCGTAGCCGACCAGCTTGTCGTTGCCGGTCCCGCCATCTAGGTAGTCGTCGGCGTTGTAACCTTCGAGATAGTCGTTGCCGCCCTGCCCCCAGGCTTCCAGCCGCAGATTCGGCACGTTCATGATGATGCGATCGTTGGCCGCTCCCCCGACCACTTGCACCTTGCTCACAAAGCCGGTCACGCTGCGGCTAAAGCCGTTGGTCGAATCGGAGATGGTAACGGTTGAGCCACTGCGGGTGATACTCACGTTGGAGGGATTGTTGTCACACCAGGCGGTCAACACGCCGGTCGAGGGGTTGTAGTTCCAGCTAGTGACCGAGGGGGTCCAGCGTTCTTCGAGGGTTTCCAGGTTCAACGATGCGCGCAGCTTCTTAACAGAAGTATTCATGTTTGCCTCATCTTCGTTTTTGGGTTTTTTGTTTGCTTGAGAGGAGCTTGTCTGCTCACGAGCAGATTGAGGCGAAAACCTCCGTTGTGACAGGCTCGGGGAAAAATTTTCCGAGCCGTGGCGATGGCATGGCCGAAAAAATTTTGCCTGCAAATTTTGCCTCAAAATTTTACCAGCAAATTTTGCCTCGCGGGCCTCTTCCCTCGTGGAGAAATTCGTGTATGATGCACGTTTTGAGCGTTAGCAAGACGGAGTGGTATTATGTATATTCGATCAGGCGACGTGGTCGAAATCCTCTCGGGGGACGATCGCGGCAAACGGGGCAAGGTGCTCCGTGTCCTGCCTAAAGAAGGCAAAATCGTGGTCGAGGGCATCAACCGCGTTTGGAAGCACGTCAAGCCCAACCGTCGTAATCCCCAGGGCGGTCGGCTATCCAAGGAGATGCCCATCCAGGCCAGCAACGCGGCTTTGATCGACCCACAAACCAACAAACCAACCCGTGTGGGCGTGCGTATCCTCAACGATGGCAGCAAGGAGCGTTACGCCAAGAAGAGTGGTGCGTCGCTCGGCCGACTCGCGCCCCCCAAGAAAAGTCGCATTCCGCAGGAGACTGCCAAATCATGAAGAAGGACATCCACCCCAACTACCGCGAAGTCATCTTCGTCGATACCGCGGCCAACTTCTCGTTCAAGACCCGCTCGACGGTGAAGACCAACGAGACGATCGTCTGGGAAGACGGCAAGACCTACCCCGTGGTCAAGCTGGACATCTCGGCGGCATCGCACCCGTTCTACACGGGCAAGATGAAGATGCTGGACACGGCTGGTCGCATCGACCGCTTCAAGAAGAAGTTCAGCAACTACAAAAAGGCCGGCGAGTCGAAGTAATCACAGCGGCGAGGTTTTTGTCCGATGAGCCGCCGGCATCGACTGGCGGTTTCTCACGACGAGGTTCCTGTGCAACGAGCCGCCGGCGGAAGCCGGCGGTTTTTTTAGCCGTTGCAGAGAAAGGAGCAACACGGTGTTGACACTGATGATGGTCTGTCTGGCGGCCGAGCCAACGACGCTGGCGTTTGTCGGGGCGACGCTGCATCCGGTGGATCGGCCGGTGATCGCCAACGGCGTGCTGGTGGTGCGGCAGGGCAAGATTGTCGCCGTGGGTGGACCGGATACGGTGATCCCCGCAGGAGCGCAGCGCATCGACGTGACCGGCAAGGTGATCATTCCTGGGCTTGTCGATACCCATTCGCATATCGGCATCTTTGGTCGGCCTGGGGTCTCGGCCAATGCGGACGGCAACGAAGGTTCAGGCCCCGTGCAATCCAGCCTACGGGCCTTGGACGCCATCCATCCCCAGGACGCCAGCTTTCGCATCGCTCTGGCCGGCGGCGTGACCACGGCCAACATCATGCCCGGTAGCGGCAACGTGATCGGCGGGCAGACGCTTTATGTCAAGCTGCGTGGCGAGAGCATCGAGGAGATGGCCCTAGTGCCCGACGGCGTCTTGGGGGGCCTGAAGATGGCCAATGGCGAAAACCCCAAGAACTTCAACTTCGTTCGCAACAAGATGCCACCAGCGACGCGGATGAGGTTGGCGGCGCTGCAACGCGAACAGTTCCTCAAGGCACGCGAGTACCAGCAGAAACACCAAGCCTGGGCCAAGGACAAGAGCGGCCCCGAACCCGAGCGTGACCTGACCCTGGAGCCGGTCGTCGAGGTGCTGCAGCGCAAACGCACGGTGCATTTCCATTGCCACCGCGCCGATGACATCCTCTCGGCTCTGCGGTTGGCACGCGAATTCAACTTTGAGATCGTGCTGCAACATGCCACCGAGGGCCACCGCGTGGCCAAGGAATTAGCCGACGCCAAGGCGAGCGTGTCGCTGACGTTGCCTGATAGCCCCGGCGGCAAGCTGGAGATCGCAGGCCTGCTGGAAGAGAACGCCGCGATTTTGGTCCAAGCCGGTGTGCGGGTGGCGATCAATACCGACGATCCGGTGACCGAGTCGCGCTTCTACCTACGCACGGGGGCGATCGCCCTGCGCGGCGGCCTGAGCGAGGCCCAAACCCTGCGTTGCCTGACGCTCGACCCGGCGGCCATGCTCCATCTGGACAAGCGGCTCGGCTCGCTGACGGTGGGCAAAGATGCCGATTTCGTGATCCTCTCTGGTCCGCCATTTAGCGTCTACACCCAGGTGCTGCAGACGTGGATAGACGGGGTGAAATGCTTCGACCGCAGCGACGAGCGCGACTGGGCCTATCAAGCCGGCGGCTTCGCGCTGCCTGCGGGTCTGCCAGGCCTGCCGCCGCGTCCGCCCCTGGTCGCGCCGTGGCCTGCTGTCCGTGCCCCTGAAGTGCCCCAAGATGCGCCCCTTTACAAGGACGGCGACAAGGCGTTTGTCGTGTTGGCGGGGCGCGTCCATCCCGTGAGCGGCCCCTCCATCGCACCGGGCTATGTTCATGTGGCCCAGGGCAAGATCGTGGCCGTGGGCAACTTGGCTGACGCCCCCAAGGGGCTACCCGTGCTGACAGCAGCGGTGGTGACGCCGGGACTGATCGACGCCCATAGCACCGTGGGCCTTTCGGGAGCCAGCAATACCCCTGCCGACCAGGATCAGGACGAGAAGACCGACCCCAACCAGGCCGATCTGCGCGTGTTGGACGGCTTCAATCCCGACGAGACGCTGGTGGAATTTTTCCGTCGTCAGGGCGTGACTGTGGTGCATGTGGTGCCCGGGCCAGCCAACGTGATCGCGGGCCAGACGGCCGTGTTTCGTCTGGCCGGCCGCAGTGCCGACGCCATGATGCTCAAGTCGCCCGCTGGGCTGTTGGTGAATCTCGGTGAGGTGCCCAAGTCGACCTATCCCGGCCGACTGCCGACCACCCGCATGGGCACCGCGGCGTTGTTGCGGACGGCGTTGGCCAAGGCCGCCACGGGCAAAGACCCCAAGAGCGAGGCGCTCAAGCTCGCCTTGGAGCGGAAGATTCCAGTACTCTTCGCCGCTCATCGCCAGGACGACTTGCGCACCGCCTTGCGGATCGCTGCCGAGTTCAAGCTCGATGCCCGGCTAGAGATGGCAACCGAGGTCTACCGCCTAACGGACGAGTTGATCCAAGCCAAGGTGCCCGTGGTGCTGCACCCGCCCATGCAACGGCTGGCCGGCAGCCTGGAGACCATGCACTCGCAACTGACCACGCCGCGGGTACTGGCCTTGGCCAAGGTGCCCTTTGCCCTTGGCACGGGCTTCGAGAGCTACGTCCCCAAGAGCCGCATCGTCCGCTACGAGGCGGCCATCGCGGCGGCCAACGGTCTGGGCCAGGAAGCGGCGTTGCGCTGCATCACGCTAGACGCGGCCAAGATCCTCGGCATCGACGCCACGCATGGCAGCCTGGAGAGGGGCAAGACGGCCGACCTGGTACTCTACGACGGCGATTGTTTCGAGCATGCGACACAGGTGACGGCGACGTTCATCGGCGGGCGGCGGGTGTGGGATCGAGCAGCGTATCTGAAGCTACCATTCGCACGGCGAGCGATTCCCTTGAGCGGAGCGGGCGGCATCGGCTGCTGTCTAGAGTGGTGACGCCGCACTGCCCGATGCAGACGCCGTAGCGGCCTTGCTAGCCTCCGCCCGGCTTGCGGGAGATGTCAGGCGGCCGGCGTTGAGCAACGCCAGCAGCCCCAGAACGTGTTTACAGTGGCCATGCTGCAAAAAGCCCAGGCAGTCGCAATCGCATTGCTCGGCCGTGCCGATGCGGACATGATAGAGCGTTCCCAGGCCGGTGCGGTGCAGGGCGAAGCCACGGCCGCCGATCTCACAGGGAATTTCGCACAGGGTGTAAAAGGTCGCTTCCTTGCCGTTGTCCAAACAAACCAGGGCCAAGCCGTCTGGCCCCAGCGGGCGGACCAAGCGGATGGTGCGTGGACGGGTCGGCTTGCTGCGACTCATGCCGCCATCCTAGGCGGTCCTCGTTCCCGTGAGTAGATTAAACTCGATTACCAAGCGGAGGATTTCCCCCCATGCCTCAATTGACCATCGAAGGCGTCGGCTCGTTTGACGTGCCGGCCGGCAAACGTCTGGTGCTGGCTCTGACCGATGAGGCCGGCCTGGATCAGCTTCACGCCTGTGGCGGGAACGCCCGCTGCACCACTTGCCGTGTCGAATTCGTGGCCGGCGAGCCAAACAAGATGACCGTCGCCGAGAAAAATTGCCTGTCGGCCAAGGGACTCAGCGGCGTGCGGCTCAGTTGCCAAATTGCCTGCGAAAGCGATATGACCGTCCGCGTCATTAGTCGCTTGGCTGGCAGCGGGCGTGTCGATGCGGGCAAGCGGCCGTTGGACGAAATCCAGCCCCAACCAGTTGAGTGGACCACGAAGTGAGGATGCAATGCTTGCCAACGTAGTCCTGCTCGCGCTGCTGCCCACCATGCTGCCCGCGGGCGACGCCTGGCCGGAGTTTCGCGGTCCCACCGGGCAGGGAATTGCCACGGCCAAAAATGTGCCCACCGAGTGGGGGCCGGACAAAAACCTGGTGTGGAAGCGGCCGATTCCGGGCAAGGCGTGGTCGTCGCCGGTGATCGCTGACGGCAAAATTTACGTCAGCACCGCGGTGGGCAGCGACCAACTGGAACTGCGGCTGCTGTGCCTGGAGGCGAGCACGGGCAAGCAGCAGTGGAACACGCTGCTATTTACCAAGAAAGCCCGACCGCAGCATCCCAAGAATAGTCAGGCCAGCCCGACACCCCTTGTGGATGTGGCCAACGGGTGGATCTATGTTCATTTTGGTCCGTATGGCACGGCATGTGTCGATCGCGCGGGCAAGCCCCGCTGGAAGAACGACCAACTCGATTTCGCCCCGGTGCATGGCACGGGCGGCTCGCCGGTCCTGGTCGATGGCTTGCTGGTGTTCACACGCGATGGAGCCAACCTCCGCGAACTGGTCGCCCTGGACGCCGCCACGGGCAAAGTGAAATGGCAAAGCAAGCGAACCCCCGTGACAGGCAACGCCTTCTCCTTCTGCACGCCGTTGGTCATCGAGGTCAAAGGCAAAAAGCAGATCATCAGCCCGGCCAGCGGCATGGTGGGAGCCTACGACGTGACCACCGGCCGCGAGATTTGGCGTGTGATGTACAAGGGCTACTCGGTGATACCGCGGCCGGTCTTCGCTCATGGCTTGGTGTTCATTGGCACCGGCTACGACAGCCCTAGCGTCCTGGCCATCCGCCCGGATGGCACGGGCGACGTGACCGCTACGCATGTGGTTTGGAAGTCGGGCAGCCGCGCCCCGCACACCCCCTCGATGCTAGTCGTGGGGGATGAACTGTACCTGGTCAGTGATGCCGGCTTTGCCTCGTGCCTGGATGCCCGCACGGGCAAGGTTCACTGGAGTCAACGCCTAGGCGGCAAGGGCTATTCGGCCTCACCGATCGCCGTGGGCCAGCACATCTACTTCCTCTCCGAGGATGGGGTCGGCACCGTGATCCAAGCGGGCACCACCTTCCAGAGCGTGGCGACCAACCGCCTAGGCGAACGGACCCTGGCCAGCTACGCGGTCCTCGAGGGTGCCCTGTTCGTCCGCAGCGAATCGCACCTGTATCGCTTCGGAGACAAAGCCGACTAAGCCGTCGGCGAACACCGAGGCGAACTCGTCCCAGGGGCGAGCCTAGCCCCCTTGATAGCATCGCGTTGCCTCTTGCAGCATGGCTCAGCAGGTTTGACTTTCCGGGCTAGGTTCCGCAACGCTCCCTGAGGAGGACGGAGGTTGTTCCTGCAAAGGCAGCAGTTGCGCCAGAACGTCAAAGAGTTCTTGCGCTCGCAGGGGCTTGGTCAGATACGCATCCATGCCCGCCTCCAGGCAGCGCTCGCGGTCCCCTTTCATCGCGTGGGCCGTCAACGCCACGATCGGCACCCGGCGGTCGGGTGGCTCGCTTTGCCGGATCAGCCCCGTCGCTTCTAGGCCACTGAGGTCCGGCATCTGCACATCCATGAGAATGGCATCGTAGCGTTCGCGTTGGGCTGCTTCCACCGCCTCGCGGCCCGTATGGGCCACCTGCACCTGATAGCCTTCTTTTTCCAACAGCCGCACGGCCAGGCGCTGATTGACCAGGTTGTCTTCGGCCAGAAGGATGCGTAGGGAGCGAGGCGGCTTGCGGGGCGGCAGCGGGGGCCGATCTGGGGGCACCTCGCCGGGCACGCGATCGAGATGACTGGCCAGTGCGCGGAGCAGTTCGCGTTCACCCACGGGCCGAGTCAGCCCGACTAGACGCGCTCCGGGGGTACTCAGACGAATGGTAGGAAGGTTGCGTTCTTCAAGCTCGTGAGACCCATCAATGGCCAGTTCGGCGGGCAACTGCTCGACAACGACCAAGCCCCAGTGTTGCAGCAATTCGCGCAAGATCGCTGCGGACGTGGCATGCGGTTCGCGCAGCAGCACCCGTCGCCCCACCAGCCCGGCGGGCACCGGCAAGGCTGCCCGATCCAACACTTCAACTCGGGCCGTGAAGGTAAAGGTGCTGCCCTGGCCCAGTTGACTGGTCACACTCAAGCGGCCGTGCATCAATTCGACCAGGCGGGCGGAGATGCTCAGCCCCAGCCCGGTACCGCCGTAGCGTCGCGTCGTCGAGCCGTCGGCCTGCTCGAAAGGCTGAAAGATGCTGGCTTGTTTTTCCTCCGGGATGCCAATTCCCGTGTCGCGAACGGCCACACGCAAATAAGGGGCGTCGTAGTCGATGGTGACAAGGATTTCGCCCTGGGTAGTGAATTTGATGGCGTTGCCCACGAGATTGACAAGGATTTGTCGCAGCCGAATCGGATCCGCCCGCAGCAGGTCGGGCACGTCGGGTGCAATGCGGCAAGCCAACGGCACATTTTTACTCGCGGCTCGAAAGGCCAACGGTTTGAGCGTTTCAGCGGCCCAATCGCGTACGCTCATCTCGATGGGGTCCAGTTCGAGTTTGCCCGCTTCAATCTTGCTAAAGTCCAAAATGTCGTTGAGGATCGTCAGCAGGGCGTCGGCCGAGGATTTGACCATCGACAGATACTCGCGTTGCTCGGCGGTCAGCTCGGTTTCCAACAACAACTCCGTCATCCCCAGGATGCCGTTCATCGGCGTGCGGATTTCGTGGCTCATGTTGGCCAGGAACTGCCCCTTGGCCTCGTTGGCTTGATCGGCACGTTCTTTTTGCTGTTGGATGACGAGATTAGCCGCTTCGAGCAGCTGGGCCTGAGCCAACAGCAGTGTCGAGCTATCGACAATCACCAGCAGGCCATCGGCATGTTCGACCAGAATCGGCTCATAGAGCGCTTCGTGCGGCCGTGCCAAAGCCAACCGAGCCGCTTCGGAGATAGGGGTGCAAGCGGCCAAGCGGAGAATCGGCCAGGAGACATGCGAGGCCAACAGTGAAGCGGGACGGCGGAGATAAATTTCCAGAGCAAACGGCCGGGTGAGCAACTGGTAGAAGAAGCGTCGCGAGATTAGGGCCAAGATTTGATCGTGGGCGAGGATCAAGACCCCGGGGCGATCGGCGGATTGTTCAAACGCCTGAACGACCTCCTGTCCGGGAGCGTCACCTTGCACACAGAAGCATTCTCCAGCCAGTTCGGCAAGAGTGGAGGCTGGTCGCAACGCTCCTTGCGTCGATCGGTTCACGTCAGACTCCCAAGCGAGAGGATTAACCTCAGTCTAACAATCCGGCCGGGGAGGGACATGAAATTTGAGTAAAATTTTAACGCGACAGCAGGGCGTTGGTCTGTTCCAGCAACTCGCGGTGTCCGAACGGTTTGCACAGCAGTCGATCCGCTCCCAGTGCCAGGGCCAGTTGGAGCATGTCCGCTCCGGGCAAGCGAGCAGAACCTCCGGAGATGGCCAGGATTTTTACGCTAGGAAATTCGCGACGTAACACGCGGATCAGCTCCAGGCCATCGACTTCCGGCATCAGAATATCGGTAATGACCACATCGCTTGCCTGCCTCCGCAGTTGCTGCAACGCTTGTCGGCCATCTTCGACGCACAAGACCTCGTGACCGGCTTCCTGCAAGGCAATCGTCAGCGATACCTGGATCTGGGGATCATCATCAACCAGCAGAATCACGGCCACTCTCGGCCTCCTCAGGACGAATTACAGGCAACGTGATGTTCAGGTGGACTCCTTCGTTCGAGAGGTCGGCGAGATCCATTCGGCCGTGGTGTCGGCGAACAATGCCACGCATGATCAACAAATCAAACCCCGGTTGATAAGGGTTCGTCGCAGGTGGAGACATTTCCGGCGTTGCAGCCAGTTTCCATCTTTCATTCTGTGACAACATGATGTCCAATTCTAGCCATGCCCGAACCGTTTGTCCAAAGGGATTTTGCTCGGGGCTGGTGACGCTACGCTGTCGCAGGTCGATGCGTAGCAGGCTTTGGGTGGGATTCGCGAATCGCTGTTCACCTAGATGTTGCAGCAGTTGCAGCCCCAGCCGCACCAAATGGTACAGCTGCACGCCATCGCCCCACACCGGCGGCAGGTCGCCTTCGCTGTTTAAAAGCATCGGCCGGGTGGCCATTTGGCGTTCCTCGACGAGGCGTTGGACCAGTTCGTCCAGCGACACCCAGTTGCAGTCCTCGCGGCGGAGGCGTTGTCTTTCGAGCATTTGGGCGATGAGGTCAGCACCGCGTAGCACGCTCTGGTTCATGGTGCCCAGCAGTTGCTCACGTCGCTCGGCCTGCAAGTTGGTGCGTAGCAGGTCCAACCCCAGTTGCAGCGGCGTGAACAGATTATTCAACTCGTGGATGGTTGGGCCGAGGAGCAGCCCCCATTCTTCAAGAAGCTTGTGAGGTCGACACAGGTTCCACGGAGCCAGAATCCACTCGCGCACGATGGGGCCGAGCCACTCCAGATGCTCGCGCGGCACGTAATCGCTCAGACCGCGGCGGATGGCCCGCACCGCAAAGGCGGTATTGCCGCCCTGCACCACCAACACTATGGGTAACCGTGGCCGACGCTCTTGCAGCCAATCGACCAGCGCCAGGCCGTCGCTGTCGGGCACGCGATGTTCGATCACCACCACCTGCACGGTGTCGGCCAAGGTCAGCCGCTCAGCGGCGGAGAAATCACCTAGTTCCACCAGACCAGGGACGTGTCCCTGTAAGGCAAGACGGAATGCTTGGCGTTCTGCTTCCGTCTGGGCAAGAATCGTTACGCTCATAGTTGCAGCCTAACTCGGGACTGCAGCTCAGGCGCGAAAACGGGCCAAAGAATCTGGTAGCGGCAGTGAAATTTTCCGGCTGATACCATAATCTTCGCGCCCCATCGTAGAAGTCGTGGAGGACCGACATGACCCTGCACCCATTGCAATCGCTGATCCAGACTGGAACTAAGCTCTGGCTGGATTCCATCGACCCACAAGAGGTCGCCACCCATCGCGCCCTGGGGGCCACCGGCGCAACCAGCAACCCGATTATCGTGTCGGACCTCATTAAAACCGGCCGCTTCGATGCCCTCATCAAGCAATTCGCTGCCGAGGGCCTCTCCGATGAGCAAATCGCCTGGAAAATGACCGACCATCTGGTCAAGCAAGCCCAGGATGTCTTCGAGCCGGTCTGGCACGAGACCAAGGGCGACGACGGCTGGGTCAGCTTCGAGCTGGACCCGTTGATTGACGATCTGAGCAACTCTCAACCCACGGAGCAACGCATTTCTCGTTACATCGAATTGGGCCAACACTGGTCGGCTGGTCATTGTAACCGCATGATCAAAATCCCGGCCACGCCTGCGGGCCTAGGGGCCATCGAAGAGTTGTGTGCCGCCGGGGTGACACTCAACGTCACGCTAATCTTTAGTCAACGACAATATCTTGCCGCCCGCGAGGCGATGTGGCGTGGGGCGCAGCGGCGACCGAACTTGGACCGTTTCAAATCGGTCTACTCGATCTTCGTAAGCCGGCTTGATGTGTACACGGCGACACATGTACCGGAGTTGTCGCCGGCCGCTCAGGGGCAAGTGGGGATCGTCAACGCCAAGCGGATTTGGAAGCTCAATCAGGAGTTCTGGCAGGACAAAGGCTGCCCGCTGAAGCAAGAAATCATCTTCGCCTCGACGGGGACCAAAAATCCTGCCGACGCCCCGTGGAAATATGTCGAAGCGTTTGCCGGCAGCGACATCCAAACCAACCCCCCGGCAACCAACAAAGCCGTCGCCGAGAGCAACCGGCTGTTTACGCGTCAGGTGGATCAGTTTCCGCCTCCCGAGGTGCTTGCGGAGATCGACGCCAAGGTCGATATGCAAAAGCTCGAAGAGACGTTGATGCGTGAGGGGTTGCAAAAATTCGCTGACCCCCATAAAGCCCTCATCGCCCTGATCGCCGAGAAACGCAAACACCTGAGCTAATCGCTCCACCCTCCGCCAGGCTCCTGGCTTGGTCTCGGGTTGGACGATCGGCCCGAGGCCATCGGCCCAAGACGGACAGGGCGCTACTTCACACGCCGAAGATCGGCACCGGCAGCGTGAAGGCGTGCTGCTCGTAAAAGCTCCAGATGCCGTTCCAATTGATGTATTGCGCGAAGTAAAGAATGAGCAAATAAAACAGCACCACCGGTATCATCGCGAGTCGGCCGCTCCAGCGGAAAAACCCATGGGCCCAACGCTTGCGGGCATGGGCACAGGCGACGGCCCAGCCGGTGAGCAATCGCGCCGGATACAAAAATACGATCAGCACCAAACTCAGTAGCCAGGTCACCTCGCGCGGCACCGGCTCGATTTTGACCAGATAGAGCGGCACCGCCAGCAACAACGTGCTGTACAAGGCCAGGGTGAAAGCCCACGGGGCGCGACGGTAGGCTTCGCGAATCTTGCCCACCTCAAACGCCGACCGAAACCGCCCTGTCTCGGCCAGGCGAAGCTGGGCAAAGGGCAAATAAAGCAACACCCCGCCCAGCAAGCCCGCCCCTAGCCAACCCAGCAACGCTACCCCTGGCAGCGGGGCATGCCCGGCCACCATCAGGCTCACCGGCACCCCGAGCCACAGCAACGCCACGGCAAAGCCACGCACCCCCAGCCCAAACAGGTACGCCAGCCGCAACTGCTGCACATAGTGCCAAGTGGCCTCGCGTGCCTCGGCATAATAACCGCCCTGCCACATCCGCCGCAGCAACCAAAGGATGTTGAAGGGCCAAAAGAAGTAACGGAACTTGCCGCCTCGGGCCAAGGTCGCCAACAGATGCAACGCCGTCAACACGATAAGCACCAGCAAGGCCAGCCGCCAACCTCGCGCCGTCGCCCCCTCTGGTTCGATGACGTGAGCCGCATGGGCCAGACCCGACACTAGCCGCACCGGCACCAAAAACAGATAACACATGACGATGGCCGTTCCGAGATGCGCTGCTCGCCGCACGCCGGGAAAGCCAGCCACGATCCGACCTGTGCGGGCCACCCGCGCGCTGGCCTCGAGGAGGTAGCCCAGGCTGAGGAAATTCAGCACCGGCAACGAGGCCAACACGGCCAGCCCGATGACCAGCAGCACCAAGCCACAGAACCACTCGACCCCTCCCAAGAACCACGCCAGCACAGCGTAGAGCATCCGGCCCAAAACGACAGGGAGAGGGCCGTGGTACCAGGGCGACGGTACCGGCAAGGCTTCCTGAAGTAGCGGCAGAGGCGGCGGCGGGGGCGGCGGTAGAGGCAGCGGCGGGGGCGGCGGCGGCGGCAGGGGCAAAGCCTCCTGAAGCACAGGCAGCGGCGGCGGAGGAAGCGGCGGCCGGGGTCTATTGGGTTGAGAGAGGTCGCTCATGAAAGGAGATAACCTCGTGAGTCGAAATAGGTTTCAGCCTTTTTGAAAAATGAAACCAGGCGTCCCGATCATGGTACTATAACACAGAACGTCCGAGGATACGTTATGTGGAAGCGACATCTGCTCTTTCTCGGTCTGATCGTCGGCACCGTGTTTGCCCTCGGGGCCAGCTTGCTGCCGCCTCGTCAGCCCCGACCGCGTACCAGCTACGACGCTGCCGCCTATCGCGAGGCCGGTTTCCAGCAAACGGTAGCGGCCGTCGATGCATTATTTGCCCAAGAATGGGCCGCCCAGAACCTGACGCCAGCCCCCCGTGCCTCGGACTTGGCCCTGGCCCGCCGCTTGGCTCTCGGCTTGGCCGGCACGATCCCCTCGCTAGAAGAGATTCGCCAATTGGAGTATTTGCCCCCCGAACAACGCCTGCCCTGGTGGATCGATCATCTCCTTCAAGACACCCGCCACCACGAATACTTCGCCGAACGCTTCGCCCGTGCCTATGTCGGCACCGAAGACGGCCCGTTCGTTTTCTTCCGCCGCAATCGCTTTGTCGTCTGGCTGACCCAGCAATTCGCGCAAAACCGCCCCTACGACGCTCTGGTGCGTGATCTGCTCACCAAACGGGGCATCTGGACGAACGAGCCGGCTGTCAATTTCATCACCGTCACCACACAAAACGACAAGGACAACCAACCCGACCCGGTGCGGCTGGCCGGACGCACCGCGCGGGCCTTTTTGGCCCTGCGCCTGGATTGTGCCGAGTGTCACAACCATCCCTATAAACCGTGGAAACAAAGCGATTTCCGAGGCTTGGCCGCCTTCTTTGGCCAGACGCACCTGGGCTTCACGGGCATCTACGATGGCGCAGGGGAGTATCGCATCGAGGATAAACGTAGTGGCGAGGACAAAGTCATCGAGCCGGCCGTACCCTACGGCTCGCACTGGTTGCCGCCGCACGGTACGCGGCGCGAGCGGCTAGCGGCGTGGGTGACGCACCGCGACAACCCGTTTTTTGCCAAGGCGGTCGTCAATCGTGTGTGGGCTTTGCTGACGGGTCGGCCGCTGGTCGCTCCGGTGGATAATCTGGAAGATGAAGAAGCGCACCATCCGGCGTTGGCGTTGTTGGCTGAAGATTTCGTGCGGCACGGCTATGATGTGCGGCGTTTGATCCGTGTCATCGCCATGACAGCGGTCTATCAGCGGGATAGCGCCGCGGAGCATGAGTTAACCGAAGCCCACGACGCAGCCTGGGCGGCCTTCCCGCTGACGCGGCTGCGTCCCGAGCAAGTCGCCGGCGGCATCATCCAGGCCTCGTATGTGGCGACCATCGACGCGCAATCGCATTTTTTCATCCGCATGGGACGGTTTGGCCAACTGAACGACTTTCTGCAACGCTATGGCGACACCGGCGAGGATGAGTTCGAGGGGCGTGGCGGCACCATCCCACAACGGCTTTTGCTGATGAACGGGCAGTTAACGCGCGAACGCATCAAGGAAGAGTTGCTCAGTGCTAGCGCGCGGATTGCCCATCATCCGCTCCGCGAGGAGCGAGCCGTCGAAGTCGTGTATCTCACCGTGTTAACGCGTCGGCCGACTGCCACGGAGACGGCTCATTTTGTCGAGGTGCTGCGCGAGGGGAGCGGGACGCGGGGCCAAAAAGTAGAAGATATGTTCTGGGCACTGATCAATTCCACGGAGTTTTCATGGAATCATTAAGCCGACGCCGCTTTTTGGGGGGCACCGTCGCGGGCTGTACCTTTTTGACAGCCCTGAGTCATCATCTGGCCCAGGGCGCTGCTCCTTTTGTGCGTGGCCGACCTCAGTCGTTGATTTTCTTGTGGTTGCAGGGCGGTCCCAGCCAGCTGGAAACCTTTGACCCACACCCCGGCACCGACATCGCCGCCGGCACCAAAGCCATTGCCACCTCGGTCAAAGGCATTCAGTTAGCCGAGGGCTTGCCCCGCGTTGCCGAGCAGATGCATCTGCTGACGCTGGTGCGCTCAGTAGTGAGTAAGGAAGGCGATCATGAACGGGGCACCTATCACATGAAAACGGGTTTTCGCCCCGATCCTACGGTGGTTCATCCTGCCATCGGTGCGATCCTGTGCCATGAATTGCCCGTGGCCGGCACCGACATTCCCCGACACATAAGCCTCTTGCCCAATGCCTGGTCGGGGCGGGGCGGCTACCTAGGCGATCAGTACGACGCTTTTCGAACCGGCGATCCGCTTCAGCCGGTGCCCGATACCCACTCGTTTGTCAGCGAACCACGCGACGCGGCTCGCTTGAAAAGCCTGGATGTTGTCGAGGCGGCCTTTGCCCGCGGCCGAGCCAAACGCGTCGAGGCAACACAGCACCGCGACACCGTCCGCCGCGCTCGCACCCTGATGACCAGCGAACAACTCGCCGCTTTTGACATCACCAAGGAGCCTGCCTCCCTGCGGGCCGAGTACGGCGACACGGCCTTTGGTCGCGCATGCCTGGCAGCGCGGCGACTGACGGAGCGGGGCGTGCGCTGTGTCGAGGTCACGCTCGACGGCTGGGACACGCACGCCAACAATCATGCTCTGGTTGCCAATCTCAATGCAATCCTTGACCCAGCCCTAGCGGCCCTGCTCAACGATTTGCACAACCGCGGCACCCTCGACAACACTGTCGTGCTGGTTGCCGGCGAGTTCGGCCGCACCCCACGCCTGAATCCGGTGGCTGGCCGCGACCACTGGCCCAAAGGGTTCAGCGTCGCGCTGGCAGGCGGCAACTTTCGGCGCGGCTATGTCTACGGCGAAACCGACCCAGCAGGCAAGGACGAGGTGAAAAACCCCGTGCCGGTCGCCAACCTGTTCGCGACGCTTTTGCACGCTTTGGGTGTCGAGTACGACCGCCTCAACCATACCAAGATCGGTCGCACCGTGCCCTACAGCTCTGGCGTCGTGGTCGAAGAGTTGCTCCGCCGTTGATGCCCCGCAGAGGTTTCAACGCCGAACGCCCCGTAGCGTCCGCCTAGTCGCCGGACCATTCGGCAAAACGCCTCAACAGATGCAGCCCCACTTGTTGACTTTTTTCCGGGTGGAATTGTGTTGCAAACACGTTGCGATGGGCAATCGCGGCACAAAACGGCGTCGGATAATCGGCCGTGGCTGCGACCAAGGTCGAATCGCGCGGCACGGCATAGTAGGAGTGAACGAAGTAGAAACACGGCGGGCCAGGCAAATCACGAAACAGCGGCAAGGGTTGCACGATCTTCAGGGTGTTCCAGCCCATGTGCGGAATCTTCAGGCCGGGGGTCGGCGTGAAGCGCACCACTTCGCCCTCGAAGAGATTCAGCCCCTCGTGTTGGCCGTCTTCGTAGCTACGGCTAAAGAGTAATTGCAGCCCCAGGCAGATGCCCAGAAACGGTTTACCCGCGCGGACATGTTGACGGATCGGCTCGGCCAGGCCGGCTTCGTTCAAACGGGCGATGGCGTCGCGAAACGCCCCCACCCCTGGCAAAATGAGCCGCTCCGCCTGGGCGATCTCGGTCGGCTCACTGCTAATGCGGGCAACATGGCCGACATGTTCTAGCGCCTTTTGCACACTGCGCAGGTTGGCCATGCCATAATCGACGATGACGATAGCGCTCATGAAAGTGGTCCCCGCAGGCGTAGCACGAAGGCGGCCGACAGCAGAATGAAGGCACCGGCTCCGAGCAGCACCCCTAGCACCAACGGATCAAAAAATAGTAATCCGAAGCGCGGTCCGAGATCATTCCAAAATAGCAGCGTCAGCAGCGAACCCAGGGCCAACGAGGGGCCAAACGGCAACGGCCGGTCGCCTCGGGTCAGCAGTTGCCCCACGGCAAACAGCAGGGCTGGGCCGACCGCCACAAAAAACGCCAGCACCACCGGTTGCCAGCCCACAAAGGCCCCGACCATCATCATCAGGTCGGCATCGCCGATGCCTAGCCCCTCGATACCCCGGCCGATTTTGAACAAGAATGCCACCCCCCGCAGGATGACCATACCAACCAGTGCGCCGGCCAAACCCGTCGCTAGCCCCAGTTGCCAGGTTCCCTCGGGCAGCCAAGCCGGTAAGGGATACCAGACCGGCCAGGGATGCAGCGAACCAGTGAGCGGCGGCACGAAGTCCGGCAGGTCGCGTAGGGGTTGTGCCCGCTGTAGGGAGCCGGGCCACGGCCACGGGGCCAGACTCGACAACAGCAAACCCACCAGGGTGCCGGGTACCGTGACCGTCAGCGGAATCTCCATCTCGCGTAGGTCGCACAACGACGCCGTTAGCAGAAAGGCCAACAGCGTCGCATAGTGCAGGGTCATCCACACGCTAGCTAGCTCCGAGCGCACGATCCGCATTCGCGCCAGTTGCTCGCGCTCATACACAGCCAGCCAAAACAGCAGGCCGACAAACGCCAAGGCGGTGCCCCCCTCGACAAGCAAGCGTTGCAGCGGCATGGGGGCCTGTGAGGAGGAGAAGCGGCCCCCCAGCAGCACATAGCTAAGAATGGGAATCTGCTCATACCAACGCAGCGGTTGCAAAGTTAGCGGACAGCGAGCAGCGGGCCAGAACAGGCTTTTTTCATAAGGCAGGCGTTCAACACAGCGGTGGATGAGCGCTCCGACCCACGCCCCCATGACAAACGCGATGATAAACCAGCCCCACAATGGCATGCGTGTCCCCGTTCATGCTTGCGCTCGCTGCTTTTCGCCGCTATTTTACGAAGCAGAGGGCATCTTCGCCAGCAGGGCCAGCACGGCGGCCAGTACCTCGTCGGTTGATAAACAGGTTGTATCAATTTGATGCGTGGCCACGGCAGCATAGAGCGGTTGGCGTGTGGCGACGACCTGCTCGACCTCCGCCAAACCGCCACCGCTGAGGTTCGGCCGGCTTGCCGCACTGTGCGGGTCGGCCTGAATCCGTTGCCACAACACCGCTGGCTGGGCGTGCAACCAAATCACGCACGGCAGCGTGGCGAGCCGTTGGCGATTGCTCTCCCGCAGCACCACCCCGCCACCGGTCGACAGCACCAAACGTGGCTGCTGGAGCAACTCGGCCAGCAGGGCCGACTCGCGGTCACGAAAGCCCGCTTCGCCCTCGCGCTCAAACAGGTCGGCGATCGAGCAGCCGACGCGACGTTGCAACTCTTCGTCGGCATCGACAAACGGGCAACCCAGATGCGGTGCGAGTCGTCGGCCCAGGGCCGTTTTGCCGCTACCCCGAGGACCGATCAGGGCCAAGCGCATCAGATTTCGTCCTCATCGCGCAAGGCGACCGGCGACAAGGCGCGGCGGACCACTCGACGGAACAGATCGGCGGGGGGAGCCTGGCCGAAGAAGTGTCGAAACTGGGCCGACGCCTGGCGGAGGAACAGTTCGACCCCCGTGATGACATGGCAGTCGCGTTCGCGGGCCTCCTTGACGAGCAGTGTGGACTCCGGCGTATAGACGGTGTCGAGCACCACCATGCCCGGCTTGAAAAAGCTATGATGCAGCGGCGATTCATCGACGTTGGGATGCATGCCTACTGAGGTGCCATTAATCACCGTGTCGCAAACCACGCTGTGCCGGGCATTCCAATCGACCTGGCGAGCGTTGACCTCTTCAGCGAGACGCTTGGCCCGCTCAGGAGTGCGGTTGCTGATAACCACAATGGCCCCGGCCTGGGTCAGGGCATGAGCCGCTGCTCGTGCCACTCCCCCCGCCCCGAGAAGCAGCACCACGCGACCGGCAATCTGGCCCGGTTGCGGCGGCTTGGGCACCGGCTGGAGATGCGGCGACGACCCCGGTAAGGCCGGCTCAGGCTCCCGCGGCTGGAACGTCGGCAACAACTCCTGTAGCGTCGCCACGATCCCCCAATAATCGGTGTTGTACGCCGCGAAGTCGCCCTCCGGGCGGCGCACCAGGGTGTTGGCCGCCCCGCAGCGTTCCACCGCCTCGTCGCGCTGCTTGGCCAGTCGAGCGGCCGCTTCCTTGTGGGGAAGGGTCACGCTATAGCCCTCGAAGGGCACGCTGTTCATGGCCTCCAGAAAAGCCGGCAGCGTGTCGTGGGGCACTCGGCAGGGCACATACGCCGCGTTGAGCTTCAGTGCGGCGAAAGCCGCGTTGTAAATCAACGGACTCAAACTATGTCCAATCGGATCACCAATCACGCCAAAGAATTGTGTTTCTCGGTTAAGTGTGTCGTAACGATACAGCCGTTTAAGCTCATGAAACGAGGGCATCCCCGGGGCGATGTTCCGCTCCGGGTTGAACGCCGCATAGGTAAACGGCGCACCATATTTGGCCTGGAGAATCCGGCTGGGAAAGCCCAGATCGCCCATGCAGTAGGCGATGGTTGGCTTTTTAGCAGCGGGGATCAGGGCCAAGATGCGTTTGTTGTCCGTGGGGGTTTGGGCACGGACCACGATCTTGAGAATATCAGCATCTTGCTGCGACATGCGTTCGTGGATCGCTTCCAGATCCTTGGGAAACTCGCGGAAGTTGTGATAACTCACGATGCGACGTACCGTGCCAAAGCGCGGAATGCTGTCGGCAATGTCGGTCTCCAGATCGACCCAGTCAAAGCCGCCCACGATCGCCTGCCGCAGCACCATTTTGCGCTTGTCTTCCGTGTCGGTCCATTTGCCGCCATCGGGAGGCCGGCGGACGGTGGCAATCATCGGACAAGGTTTGTCGGCCAGCAACCGAGAGAGATCGGGCGCTCGTTTGAGATAATCCAAACGCAGTTCGATGAGTTTGGCTCCGAGCTTGGCTGCCTCCTGAATCTCCGCTTGCATCATGCTGTGCCGCGTCCGCCCGATGACCACACAAATCGGATCGACCTGCAAACTCACGTTTCGTCCTCCCCTGCCGCTTGGCTACTCTTGCATCCTCAGTGTACCCTCTTGGGCCGGATCTGGAAAGCAACTTGCCCCTCGGTTGATCTACCAAATCCACCCCACACGCCGGCTTGTATCGCTTGCCGCATGGCCGGCTCAGCACAACCAAAAACCCTCTGCTTGTCTGTCTGCGGATTCTCGGCCGACTCTGCTTGCGTGGTTGGCTGGTGTGGAATCGCGGCGGATGCTGGCCTTGGCCCCGTTGTTTCGGGCAATTCAAGCAAGGCGTTGCCTCTCGCCTGTCTGTAACAGGGCTTGTCCACTCCTCGGCTTGTCATTGGTCGTTTCACGGCGTAGCATGCGCGACGTGGGGAGTTGCGACGAACCAACTGATGGGCTTGATTGAGCAAAGGGATTTAACCTTGATGACCTTAAGGCATGAACAAAAGCTTGGGCCTATCTGTGATAAACGCGATTCCTTTGTGACAGTTGGCACGCTACTTTTCAAAGCACACCTCGGCAAACCTTTTCTCCCCTCCTGAGGCCGATCGGATGGATGCCGACGTAGTGGTTGTGGGAGCAGGGGCGGCCGGACTGGTGGCTGCCATCAAGGCCGCCGAGGAGGGGGCCAAGACGCTGTTGCTGGAAAAGATGCCGCGGGCGGGCACCAAGATTCTCATGTCCGGTGGCACCCGCTGCAACATCACTCACCACACCGACAACCGCGGCATCGTCGAGGCTTTTGGCCCCGCGGGGCGTTTTTTGCACTCGGCGTTGGCGGCCCTGGGGGTGCGCGAGAGCATCGCTTTGTTTGAGGCCGAAGGCGTCCCCACCAAGGTGGAAGAGACGGGCAAAGTTTTTCCCGTCAGCAACAAGGCAGCCGATGTGTTAGAGGCGCTGTTGCGTCGTTTGGCCCGCAGCGGGGCTAAGCTCGTCTACCAGGAGGCGTTGCAAGACTTGATTCCCCAAAAAGATGGCTTCCGCCTGCACACGACCGTTGGCCAACGAGAGGCCCGCAAGGTTATCCTGACAACGGGCGGTCAATCGTATCCGGGCAGTGGCACCACGGGCGACGGCTACGGTATTCTGGCTCGTCTGGGCCATCACATCATCCCGCCGCGGCCCGCCTTGGTGCCGCTGACCGTCGCGGCCGCCTGGGTGCCCACTTTGCGTGGCTTGACCTTGCCCGACGTGAGCTTGACCATTCGCGAAGCCGACAAATCCCAACCGCTGCTCCGGCGACGTGGCTCGTTGTTGTTCGCTCACTTTGGTTTGTCTGGTCCGGTGGCTCTCGATGTCAGCCGGGTGGTCAGCGGCCATCCCGAGCCGCGTCGCTTGGTATTAGAAATCGACCTGGTGCCTGGCCTGGCTGAGGCCCAGTGGGACGAGTGGCTACGCGTGGAGGCGGCCGCTTCGGGCAAGAAACAACTCGCCGCCCTGCTGACGGCCTGGTTGCCGCGACGCCTGAGCGAAGAGGTACTCAAGCTGGCCAAGCTGGACCCCGAGCGCCGCGGCGCGGGACTGACCAAAGCCGATCGGCTAGGCCTGACTGCGACCGTCAAACGCCTGCAACTGGGTTTAACCGGCACCTTGGGTTTTGGCCGGGCCGAAGTGACGGCCGGTGGGGTCGATCTGAAAGAAGTCGATTCGCGCGACCTGCAGAGTCGCAAGGTGCCGGGCTTGTACATCGCTGGCGAGTTGCTGGATTTAGACGGGCCGATCGGCGGATATAACTTTCAGGCGGCCTGGAGTACCGGCTGGCTGGCCGGCTGGAAAGCAGCGCAAGCCGCGCGGTCCGAAACGTCCCTTTCTGGGGTATAATCTCTGGTAACAAAAGCGTTCCCTTCTCAACGTCGGGCTAGGGGTCTTGTTTACGGAGAGAGAAAAATGAAACCGATCCAAATCGTAGGTGGCGTGTTCCTGGTTGCCTTGTTTTTGTTGCTGTCCACTGAGCAGGCCCAGGGGCAGGCCAAGAAGAAGCCCGATCCGGCCGCCGGCATTCCCACAGACTCAGACAAGTTAGCACCGGGCGAGTTTGTGGGCCTGTTGAAGTCGGTCCCGGGGAGCGATCGTCATTTTACCCTGGAGATGGAATCTTCTCGGTTGGTGCCCAGCGGCGCAGGGGGGGGAAGGCCCGGGGGCGTGGCCAACCAACAAAATGCTGCCCTACGAGCGCAGATGCAATTGCAGCAGGCTCAGGCCCAACTCAACAACGCACGCACCCCCCAACAACGCCAGCAGGCCATGAACCGCCTCCGCCAGGCCACCTTGCAACTGCAACGGGCCATGGCCCAAGCTCAACGGGGCGGGGGCGCGGGGGTTCCACCCGGCTACAAACTGGAGAAGTTTAAGATTCCGGTCGAATTTCAACTCGCGGACAAAGCGAAAATCCGCACTCTGGTGCTGCCAGAAACCTTTGATGAGAAGGGCAACCTGAAAACCTACTCCCCCAAAGAACTCGCGGAACTCAAAGGCAAAGACAAGTCCGCTCCGGGCTATGAGTTCTCCCTGGAGCAACTCCAGGTCGGCCAGCTGGTTAAAGTCACTCTCGTGAAAGTGCCTAAAACCGCCGATCCCCTCGCCAAGGAGATGGACAACCCCGACGACGACAAAAGCAAGCAGGTCAAGCTGCTCGTCGTTCTCAAAGCGGCGGATCCCAGCCTGTTGCCTAAGAAAAAGAAGTAAGTACGCCAGCACTCCTCCCCCGTGCGGAGGTGCGGTTTGATCCCCTGAGGGGCGATCTCATGGTTCCCACGCCGCCGCCGCGAGTGTACAATACCAGAGAAATCTTGGGAGGAATGTACACCCCGTGTCGTTTGATACACCGCGTCATGAACTGAGCGTCCGTCTCGAAAAGGCCATCCTCGTTAGCGTCGCCCTGCCGGATCGTCCGTTTGTGGGAGATCCTCTCGCCGAAATTCGTGGTTTAGCTGATACCGCGGGGGCCACCGTCGTGGGGGGCCTGACGCAAAAGCTGCATACCATCCACCCAGGCACCTACATCGGCAAAGGAAAACTTCAAGAGCTGCAAGAGCTTGTGCAAGCCACCGATGCCGATCTGATTATCTTTGATAACGATCTGACGCCGGCTCAAGTGCGTGGCTTGGAAACGGCGACCAAGATAAAAGTGATCGATCGCAGCGAAGTCATTCTCGACATCTTTGCCACTCGCGCTCGCAGTTTGGAAGCCCGCTTGCAGGTCGAACTAGCCCAACTGGAATACTCGCTGCCTCGGCTGCGGCAGATGTGGACGCACCTGGGCCGAGTCTCGGGCGGCATCGGGGCACGAGGCCCGGGTGAAACACAACTCGAAGAGGACCGCCGCCTCGTCGATGCCCGCATCCGTGACCTGAAAGCACGTCTCGCCGAGGTTCAAGCCCGCAAAGAACGCGAGGTCGCTAGCCGCCGCGATGAATATACCGTCTCGTTGGTCGGCTACACCAATGCTGGTAAAAGCACCCTGATGAATCTGTTGACCGGAGCGGGCGTGCTGGCGGAAAACAAACTCTTCAGTACCCTGGACACGCGGACCCGGCAATGGCATGTGCGGGACTTCGGTAAGATTCTGCTCTCCGACACGGTCGGCTTTATTCGCGATCTGCCCCATCATCTGGTGGCGTCATTCAAGGCCACCCTCGAAGAAGCACGCCAGGCCCGCTTGCTTCTGCATGTGGTGGATGCTGGCAACCCCCACGCCGAGGAGCAGATTCAATCGGTCAACAAAGTTCTCAAAGAGCTTGGCTGTGCCGAGAAACCCACGTTGTTAGTCTTGAACAAAATCGACACCGTGTCCGATCTATCCTATCTACAAGTGCTTCAAAAACATCATCCCCGCTCGGTGGCGATCAGTGCCGGCCAACGCCAGGGCATCGACGACCTCTGCCAGGCGGTCGTCGCCCTGCTTCGTGCCGATTTCGCACGCGCCCTCGTAGAAACCGCTCCGTCGAATGGCCGAGTCCTTGCTTACCTGTCCGCTCATGCCGACATCGAACAACAAGAATACCACGAGGACAAAGTGCTTTTACGATGCTCTTTGCCGCGGTATCTCTTTCATCACATCGAGGAAGCGGGCGTGAAGATTACCTTCCTCGATGATTACCCTCCTCACACGAGCCTGCCGTTGCACGGAGATCGCTTCCATGATGCCATTTGACCCTAGTTTGCCTCTGGAACGCGCTCGAACCCTCCCCGCCGATTGGTACACCAGCGAGGCAATGGCCCAACGCGAACGTCAACGCTTGTTTAGCAACGTCTGGCTCCTGGCCGGTCGCCGCGATCAAGTGGCTCAGCCCGGCGATTTTTTCACCTGCACGCTGGGCGGCGAACCGCTCGTGATTACACGCGACGAGGCCGGTCAACTGCATGCTCTGGTAAATGTGTGTCGTCATCGCGCTGCTCGGGTGGCCTGTGCCGAACAGGGCCATGCCCCGCACCTACGCTGTCGTTATCACGGCTGGACCTACGACCTAGCCGGGAATCTACGCGGCGTGCCCGAATTTGCCGGCGTCGAGGAGTTCCGCCGCGAGGAACATGGCCTACCCCGCGTGCAGGTGGCCGAATGGGGGCCGCTCGTCTGGGTCCATCTGGGCGAATCGGCCCCGCCTCTGACCGAATGGCTAGGTGAACTGGAACGTTTCAACCTCAGCCAACGCTTGGCCGGCCTGCAGTGGAGCGCACGCCGCGACTACCGCCTGGATTGCAATTGGAAGGTCTTCGTCGATAATTACCTCGATGGCGGCTACCATGTCAACACCGTGCATCCGACCTTGGCCGGCGTGCTCGACTACGCCCAGTATCGCACGCAATTGCTTGAGCATAGCAGTGTGCAGATCAGCCCTCTGGAGCCAAGCGGCTCGGCTGAAGTGGACCGGGTGCGGGGCGGAGCGGAAGCCTATTATGTGTGGATTTTCCCCAATACCATGTTAAACATCTACGAGGGCGTGATGGATGTGAATCTCGTCCTGCCAGAAGGGCCCGATCATTGCCGCGTCCTCTTTGATTTTTATTTCGCCCCTGACTGGGACGCCGACACCCGCGCTCGCAGCATCGAACTAGCCCACCAAATCCAACGCGAAGATGAAGGCGTCTGCCTCGACGTGCAACTTGGCCTGACTAGCCGTACCTACACCACGGGGCGTTTCTCGGTGAAGCGTGAAGCGGGCGGCTACCACTTCCACCGCCTGCTAGCCCGCTGGTTACAAGACAGTGAACCACGAAACACACGGATGGACACGGATGAAGAAACTCACGAGCGAGAAAAATCGCACTGGTCTTGATCCGTTTGTTCCGTGTGTTGCGTGGTCCACATGGATCTTGCTGAGGCTCTGGTGTGCGAGATGTCTTGACGCTGATTCTGGCCGGCGGGCGTGGTTCTCGTCTTGAGCCGCTCACCCGCGATCGCGCCAAGCCGGCCGTGCCCTTCGGCGGGCTGTATCGCATTATTGACTTTGCGTTGTCCAATTGCATCAACTCGGGGCTGCGGCGTATCTTGGTACTCACCCAGTACAAAGCCCACAGCCTCGATCGACATCTGGCGGCAGGCTGGAATTTTCTCAGCCGGACGCTCGATGAGTTTATCGACGTGCTGCCGCCCCAACAACGCGTCGAGAACCACTGGTACGAAGGGACAGCCGATGCCTTATATCAGAACATTTTCACGTTGGAGCGTGTCGGGGCTAAAACGCTGCTGATCCTCTCGGGCGATCATATCTACAAAATGGACTATGCCGACTTGCTTCGCCGACATCACGAAACCGCCGCCGATCTCACCGTCGCTGCCCTACCGGTCCCCCTGGACGAGGGCCGACGCTTCGGCGTCTTGCAAACCGCAGCCGATGGCCGGGTAATCGCTTTTGTCGAAAAACCGCAGCAGCCGCCCCCCTTGCCCGAGGATCCCTCCCGCTGTTTGGCTTCGATGGGTGTCTACGTCATCACGGCCAACGTGCTGTATGAACAGCTTTGTCAGGATGCGGTTCGTCCGGGAAGCCGACATGAGATAGGAACAGATATTTTAATGCCCATGATACCGACACACCGCGTCTATGCGTTTCCGTTTGCCGATCGCAATGCCAAGGCGGTCCCCTACTGGCGCGACGTGGGCACGATCGAAGCCTATTACCAGGCCAACATGGACCTCATCGCCGTGGAGCCAGAACTCAACCTGTACGACAACACCTGGCCGATCCGCACCTTGCAGCCGCAGTTGCCGCCGCCTAAATTTGTGCATAGCGAACAAGATCGTCGTGGCGAAGCGGTGATGAGCATGGTCTGTCAGGGCTGTATCCTCTCGGGGGGGTCGGTGCGGCACAGTATCCTCTCGCCGGCCGTGCGTGTCCATAGCTACGCCACCATCGAAGATTCCTTACTCTTTCATGGAGTGGAAGTCGGTCGACATTGCCGACTCCGCCGCGTGATCGTGGATAAAGGCGTCATCCTGCCGCCGCATACAACGATCGGCTACGACCACGAGGCCGACCGGGCGCGGGGCTATTTTGTCAGTGAACAGGGAATCGTGGTGGTGCCCCGTGCCGAGTGAAGCACAGAACCGCCGCTGGCTGCTCTTTTTTGCCGTGCTGGCTGGCCTGAGTGTCGTCGCGGTCACTTTGCCGATTGTCTACAACCTCGGTCAACAACTGCGACGCGAGCAACTCCAGGCCGCCTGGACACGTTGGCAACAGCAAGGCCCCGCCGACTATGATCTGACCTTTAGCGTCCGGGTGGATCGGGAAACTGCCCGGCAACGCCATGTCGTTTGCGTGCGCCACGGTCAGGTCGTTGCCGCACTTGTGGAGGGCCGACCGCTGCACATCGCGACAACGCTCCAGGGAGCGATCGGCTTGCCCTTGGCGACGACGACCGATCATCCGCCCTGGACGATGGAGCGCATCTTTGAGCATCTCGAAGAGTTGTTGAGGCAACAGGAACAAACACGCGGCAGCCAGTTTCTCGTGGCCGTTTTTGATCCTCAGCTGGGTTGGCCTCGGCGTTTTGTCTGGCGAGTGGCCCGCACGAGCCAACGCCAAGAATGGGATCTGAAGCTGTGGCGTCCTGGCGAACTGGAGACCGAGGCTATGCGCTATCGTTGAAGCGAGGCACCTGCCCCGCGGGTGCCCCTCGCGAAACCGACCGCTCACGCCTACAATGGTTTCGGAAGGGAGGAATGCAGCCAATGCCACGCACTGTTCGCCTCGTGACGCTGGGTTGCAAAGTCAACCAGTACGAGACGCAATACGTCAAAGAATTGCTCGAACACGCCGGCTACGTCGAGGCGGCGGACGCGGCTCCGGCCGATCTGTGCGTCGTCAACACCTGCACGGTCACCCATGAGGGCGACGCCAAAAGCCGACAGGCCATCCGCCGTTTGGCCAACGAAAATCCCGGCGCGCCGCTGGTGGTCATGGGTTGCTACGCTAGCCGCGATCCTGAGGCGCTTGCTGCGCTGCCGGGCGTCCGTCACGTCATCCCCGACAAATCGCGCCTCGTCGAGGAACTGCAGCCCTACGGCGTGCTGGCACCGCTGCCGGGCATCAGCCGGTTCGACGGCCATCAGCGTGCTTTTGTCAAGGTGCAAGATGGCTGCCTGTTGAATTGCTCGTACTGCATCATTCCCAGCGTGCGGCCTTTGGTCCGCTCGCGTCCAGCCGAGGAAATCGTCGCCGAGGTGGCCCGTCTGGTCGAGGCTGGCTACCGGGAAATCGTACTGACGGGCATCCATCTGGGGCACTATGGCATCGATTTGTCCAAAGGCCGACCCAAGGCCCAATGGACGCGGCTGTGGCATTTGCTGGATCGTCTGACCGCCTTGCCGGGCGATTTTCGCATTCGGCTTTCCTCGTTGGAAGCGGCCGAGGCTCGCGAGGATTTGCTGCGTGCCATACAAAACCCTAAAATATGTCCGCATCTGCATCTGTGTTTGCAGTCGGGCAGTGATCGCATCTTGCGGGCCATGAAACGCCGCTACTCCGCTACGGGCTACCTCGAACGGGTACGACGCATCCACGCGGCGTTGGATCGTCCGGCAATCAGCACCGATGTGATTGTTGGCTTTCCCGGCGAGACGGACGCCGACTTCCACGAAACCTTGCGTGTTGTACGCGAAGCGCAAATCATGCGTGTGCATGTGTTTTCCTACAGTCCACGGGCCGGCACGCTCGCTGCTTCCGAGTGGCGCGACGACGTTCGCCCCGAGGTCAAGGCTGCGCGACGCGAACACTTACGACAGCTGGAACGCCAAATCGCCCAATCGTATGCTCAATCGCTCATTGGTCGCACCCTGGATGTGCTGGTTGAGGGGGCCGTCGAAGCCCAGCCCGAGATGGCCCGAGGCACTGCCTGCCGCTATGTCGAAGTGCGTTTTTCCGGTTATCGGCGGGAGCTGGTGCGGCAGCGGGTCGGCGTCCTGGTACATCAGGCCCACGAGGGGATTCTCTATGGCGAGGCGTTGCCACCCGCTGCCGCGAGGTCGCCCTTGCCCGCGTCGCCTCGCCCAGCGGGCCCTTTTCCTCTGCCGCTCGCTTCGGGATAATGAGCAACACCCAGACGCAGCCAGGAGGGGAGCATGCGGCAGCCACGCATTTTGATGTGTTCGCCCGACTATTATGGAATCGAGTATGAAATCAACCCGTGGATGAGCAAAACCCGAGGAGCCTCTCGCGAACGGGCGACGGCCCAGTGGCGCAAACTGTACGAAACGCTTGTTGGGCTGGGCGTTCAGGTCGAGTTGTTGACCCCACAGCCCGGCTTGCCCGATTTGGTCTTCACGGCCAACGCCGGTCTGGTGTTTCAACGCACCTTTTACAGCTCGCGTTTCCGCCACGAGGTCCGGGCGCGCGAAACCCCCCACTTCGATGCCTGGTTCGCCGCGGCCGGCTGGCAGGTCGTCACGCTGCCCGAGGACACCTACTTCGAAGGGGCCGGTGACGCCCTGTTCTGCGGCCCCAAGCTCTTTGCCGGCTACCGCATCCGCAGCGATGTGCAGGGGCATCAATGGCTCGGACAACAGATCAAAAGGCAAGTGCTTCCCGTGGAATTAGTCAATCCCTACTTTTATCATCTCGACACCTGTTTTTGCCCGCTTGCGCCCGGCGAGGCGTTGTGGTATCCCGAGGCGTTTGATCTGTATGGCCGGCGGGTGATCGAGGCGCACGTACCCAAATTGATCGCTGCCACGGATGACGATGCTCGCCGCTTTGGGTGCAACGCCGTGGTCGTGGGCAAAAACGTGATCGTTAACGCCGGCTGCCAACGCTTAGTAGACGACTTACAAGCGGCAGGCTACGTCGTGCATCCGGTCGAACTGGATGAATTCATCAAGTCTGGCGGCAGCGCCAAATGCCTGACACTGCGTCTAGATGGCGAAGAGGCCGCCGTCTGGGATGCGCCCAACCGCTGAGCGCCGACGCCGGCCTCCCTTTGCTGCGGTTACTTCCGCGACGAGCTTTTCTCGGGCGTCGGGAAGTCCGGGGGCACCTGCGTGAGCGTCACGTTGCCCGTCGCAGCCCACTCGGTGCCGCGCTGCAGCGTCGTGATAAAGCCGACACACTTGATCCCCTCGACGCCGTGCCCCAGGGCCGTGTGAAAAATACGCCCCTTGCCATAGGTGATGGTCATGAGCAACGGCTCGTTGTAGCCACTGCC
>Ga0272446_1001761_pt1 | contig 30825 bp, 38 predicted proteins | sample YNPCB0061_FD_194587 | JGI IMG/M metagenome (GOLD analysis project Ga0272446, IMG submission 194587) | Hot spring microbial mat communities from Yellowstone National Park, WY, United States - YNP-CB-006-1 | ecosystem: Environmental > Aquatic > Thermal springs > Hot (42-90C) > Sediment | place...
TTTAATTTTTTATAATAAAAATACTAATTTACATAGTTTTTTTAAAATTTTAATATCTATTTTAAATATTTTTTGTCGCTTACATCATAAGGGTTAAAAATTATAGGTTTTATGCTTTGTTCTATAAAAACAAGTGTAACAAAAAGATAAACACTTAAACAAAATTATGCTAAACTAAAAATTTTAAAATAATTTTAAAAATTTCTTTGATTTTTAGGTAAAGTTTCTTACTTTTGTAATGTAATAAAAAGATAAACATTATGGAAACTAAAGAATTAAAAAAAATCACAGTTTACAGAACAACAGATATGTTTGGTTCAGTAGTTAAAAATGAAGGTTATTTAATTGATTATGGAGTTTGTAAATACGCTCAATATAATAATGCACCATTTGTTAGTTTTATTCCTAAAGGCAAAAAAAACGGAGTAAAAATTATAAAAGACTACAATCCTTACTTAATGGTTTTAGACGGTTGGAATAAACCAGAACCTAAAGATATGTTTAGTGAAAAAGAAATTGATTCAAATGATGTAACAATTAGACAATCAACTTATTTATCATTTAGTGAAAAATATAAAACAGATTTTGATAAAATTGCAATGATGTTTTCCCCAAGTGAAATTTTATTAGATTACAGAACAACTGCAAACACTCAAATAATAAATAAATAATTTATGGAAATAACAATTGACAATTTAAAAGAAATCGGTTTCTCTTTCTTAAAAGAGAATATGATGATTATCAAACCATTTACAATTAGAAATTATCCTTTAAGTTTAGTGGTTGATACTGATTTTTTAGATTCAAACAATGAAGTAACTTTAGGAATTTATCACGCAGCACAAGAAATTGAAATACCTGATGAAGATGGTAATGTTAAAATAAATACTCTTGGTGAATCTTTTCAACCTATTGTTTATAATATCAAAACAGTAGAAAGATTAAAAAATATTATTGATATATTAACTTATTAAAAAATGTATTATTAATTAAAAACTTAACAATTAAAAAAAGGTAAAAAATAAATTTTAAAAAAGTTTTGGAAATAAGATAAAATTTTCTAACTTTGTATTTTAATTTGTAAAAATAAAGGTACTGACAATGAAAGTTACTTTGTAGCTCGTTTGGTAGAGAAAAAAATTAATAGTTTTTAGTTAATTGGTTCAAATCCAGTCGAAACACGGTAGTCTCGTTTAATACTTTCATAAATTTGTACTTTACAATATTAGCAATTAAATGTTTTTAGGTTCATTTAATTGTTTAAAATTCTCTTAAAAACCTAACATAATTTATCTTTTTTGTTACAAAAAAGCCGTTTAGAAATATTCGGCTTTTTTTATTTTCAAATTTTTAAAATAATTTTAAAAATTTCTTTGATTTTTAGGTAAAGTTTCTTACTTTTGTAATGTAATAAAAAGATAAACATTATGAAAACGATAAATAAAACAGAATTACTTAAATTGTTGCAAAAAGTTGATGGTAACAAAGCAACATTTGTTTCAGTTATTTATAATACTGACGCAAGATTGAAAAAGAAAGACAATCCTTATTTAGGTACAAGGAAAATTAATAAAATTTCCGGTTTAATAAATTTCAATTATCAAAATAGAGTAAACAATCAAAGAATAAAAGAAGGAAAGGAAGATAATTTTCAAGCTGAAACAAGAAAATATGGCTTTAAAGCAGATGATTTTAATGGTTGTTTACTTTATGGAGCTGGTGACACAAAATTGATAATTTCACCAGAAAAAAGTTATTCGCCTAAATTTGTTTTTAACAACAAATTAGTTTCTAAAGATAAAATCCAACCTTGGTTACCAAAAGTAAAAGAAACAAATAATCAAAATGTTGATAAACAAATTGTTTATATGAATATTGATTTAAGTAATATTTTAAAGATTACAATTGATAAAAATACTTATAGAGTAAGAAATTAATTTAAAAAAAATAACAAAAATTATTTTTTGATTATATTTAACTGTAAGACTGGAGCAAATAATTTTTAAAAAAGTAAATGGTAGCGGGGAAAAGACTAACTTTTTTGTTAGTCTTTTTTTTTAAACCTTTTTGAAGTTGTTGATAATTTTTTTATTTTCACAAAAGTAAAAAATCATCGTTTAATTCAACACAAAAAAATTAATTTAGATATCAAAAAATTTGATTATATTTAAGTAGAAACAGAATGGATAAAAGAGTTAAAGATTTAATTTCGTTAGTTGAATCACAAATAGATAATTCAATTGAAACAAAAATTAGAACTATTATTGGAAAAATAAAAAACCTTAAAATTGGTGTTTTTGATGTAAAAATATCTTACGATAAAGACAAGAATATTTTAATTAAGTTTAAATATTCATTAGCCGATGAACACTTTGATTTAATACAAGAAGCTTTAATGAAAGATAAAAGTTTAAAAATTAAAGATATATTTATAGGTAATGATGCTAAAACTTTAACTTTGGTAATTTAATGAAAAGTAAGATATTAATTGAAAATCTTTTAAATGAAATAGGTGAAGCAAATGTTAAACCTTACTTTTACAAACTTATTTCTAAAAGGAAGGATAAAATTTCATATGGATTTAAAACTAATTTAGGCACTGAATACATTGTTGATTTTGAATTAGAAGAATTAGTTGTACCAACTGCTGAAATGACTTTTTACATAAAAAAACAATCACAAGAAAAAAATTATGAAGAAATTTCAAATAAAGGCGAATTGTTTAAAGTTATGAGTACCATTGCTAATATTACCAAGACATTTATTCAACAAAATAAAAATATTGAAAGTATTTTTATCAAAGGCGCTAAAGACAAAAAACTAAGTAATCAAAGAACTAAATTGTATCAAAATTATATTCAAAAAAATTTACCGAGTAATTGTGATTATAAAGTAATCGGTGATTCTATTTTAATAAGTTGTTAATTATGTTGTTGCAAAAAAATATTGATGACAATACTTTATGTATTGTATTTAAAAAAAATGTTTATAATGAAAAAACACTAAGTAAATTTTCATTAGAAGATAATGGTACAAAATTGCGCTATATTTTTAAAGATGATTATTATAGCGAATTTTTGAGTGATTCTTATTCAAAAATTGTAATTAATCCTGAGTATAAAATTCAAGACTTTAAAGATTATTTTCAAATTCATTTAATAAAAGAATAACACATTTAAACTTACATGTTTTTCAATCTTATTTAGATAAGTATAATTTTAGTTCTGTTTCACAACAAAAACAAATTGTGAAATTAATTTACCAATTTAAAATTATTTTTAAATCTCTTTGATTTTCAGGTAAAGTTTCTTACCTTTGTGATGTAAAAAAAATAAACATTATGAGAATATTTAAAAGCACAAAAATAGTTAGTAGATGTAAGCTGTAACTATCAAATTCATTAGTTAAACTTAATGAATCATATATTGTTCAACCGATACAAATTATTAGAAATAAAAATGCAATTTTCTGGATAACAGGAATACAAGGTTGTAATATTTCACCAAAACAACTGAAAGTACAAATAACTCAAATTATGATGAATTATTAATAAATCTTACACAACTCAAACTGTTTGAATAATATGAATTTGAATTTAATATTAACTTGTTTATGTTTAGTTTATGGTCCATTAAGATTATTAACTTTTACAAAATTGTTTAATTATAGAATTAACGGCTTTTTTCAAACATTATTTAGTTTTTTATTTGAAAAAACTCCACAAATCATTTTGTATTTAGATAGCTTGGTTTTTGTATTTTGTTTAGCATTTAGTTTTTATAATTTATTGAATTTTGTTAATTGATTATGAAAGTTTGGTCAATCGTAAAATGTATTAATGACGTTTTTGATTAGAAATTATTAAAAACTGAATTTGCAATAAATAATTAAAAATTATGAAAAGTATTATTAGATACATCAAGAAATCAAACCAATTATTTTATTTTAATGAACAACTTAAGTATTCACATTATGATATTAAACCAATTTTATTAATTAGTTTTTTTGCTGGATTTATATTTTCATTTTTACTATTATTTTTGATTATTAAAAACATTAAACCAGAACAAATGATTAGTTATGTTTATTACAAAAATTCAGACGATGTTGAATTTAACATGATTGATAATTATCGAACAAAAGAAATAGTAATCGAAAAAATTAAAAAAGAAGAAGGTTTTGAAGAAAAACCTTATTATTGCCCCGCAAATAAATTAACTATTGGATATGGTCATGTGATTAAACCGGAAGAAAAGTTAAAACTAAAGAAAGTTACACATCAACAAGCAGACTCGATATTACGATTAGATTTTGACGAAGCATTAAAAATTGTAGATAAAAATTATAGTTATTTATCATTTAATAAAAAATTAGCATTAGCACATTTCATTTTTTGTTTTGGAGAAAAGAAGTTTAATGAAAGTTCTTTACCAAACTTAATTAAACAAGGTGATAAATTTAAAATTAAAAGTAAATTTCTTGAATTTGATAAGGTAAAAATTAAAGTAGATACAATAATTCAAGTTAAACAATATGACAACCTTAAAAATAGTAGAAAATTAGAAGCTGAATTATTTAATAGTACTAATAGAAACTTGAACTGATTCATGATTGAATTAATAATTGTGATTATAATATGACATCAAAACAAAAAGCAGAAACTATAAGAAATCAATTTGGAGGAAGAGCACTTTTTATGATTGATGCTGATTGTTTAGTTGCTCATGAAAATGGTTCTCTATCATTTAGGTTTAAATGTTCCAAAATTGCAAACTATGTTAAAATCACCCCTAACAAAAATGATTTATATGACTTAAAATTCATGAAAATCTGGGGAAGAAAATATAACATTATAAAAGAGATTAATGACGTTGGTGTTGGAAATTTGCATAAAGTCTTTGAAGAAACTACTAATTTAAAATTAAGCTTACAGTGAACTACCCACCCACGCCAAAGGCGATGGGACGGGCTTCGGAAGTCAACATTTCTACTAATGTAGACAGTTCGTTCCGAGTTTGAGTATCCGTTCCAGATACATAGTTTCTTAATGCAAAGTTCTTAATATTCACGGCAGCATTGATGTCTCTGTCGTGGTGTATTCCACAACTTTTACAAGTCCAATCTCTATCTTTCAAAGTTAATTCTTTGTTTACTTTACCGCAGTTAGAGCAAGTCTTTGATGATGGTTCAAATCTACCTATCTTTAATATGTTCACTCCATACCATTCACACTTGTATTCTAACATTGTTGTAAACATTGACCAACCTACATCAGATATTGATTTGGCTAAACAATGATTTTTCAGCATACCTTTCACATTCAAATCTTCGATAGCTATTGTTTGGTTCTCACTAACTAATTTGAAAGATTCTTTGTGTAAGAAGTCTTTACGTTGATTTGCTACTTTCTCGTGTAACTTTGCTAATTTATTTTTTGTTCGTTTTCCTTTATATTTTGAATATTTACGTTGAACGTATTTCAATTTTGATTCTGCTTCACGCAAATACTTTGGGTTATCACTTACTTTACCATCAGATGTAATTAAAAAGTCTTTAATACCTAAGTCAATACCAACGGTTGTTTCCTTTTTAATTTTAAATTTTGGTTTAAAATCATCACCTGTATCACATAGAATAGATACAAAGTATTTACCAGTAGGTGTTCTTGATATAGTTGCTGATTTGATTACACCTTTGGTTTCTCTATGTAAAACAATATCAATTCCTTCTTTAAATTTAGGAATGATTAGCTTACCATTCTCTACAATTACATTTTGCGGTATGTGAAATGATTGTTTACCCTTTCTTTTAGATTTGTACTTAGGAAAATTACCTTGTCCTTTGTAAAATCTTGTAAAAGCATTATCCAAATTTCTTATTGGTGTTTGTAGTGATTGAGAATTAATATCTTTAAGCCAAGTACATTCTTTCTTTAAGTCAGGTAATTGCTTGATTAGGTCAAAACAAGAAAGGTTTACTTGATTACCAGCATAAGCCATTGTTTTAGTTTCCAATGCAAGGTTATATACAAACCTTGAACTACCAATATGTTTATTGATTAGTTCGACTTGTACCTCCGTTGGCGAAATTATATATTTGAATGACTTTAGCATATACTATTAAATATGTACAAATATACAAAAAGTTGCTTTCATTTTAAAGTTTTTTTATTTTTTCTGTAAAATACCGTTCAACATATTGTAAAAGTTTCCGTCTTAGGGTAAAAAACTTTCACAATATGTCTCACTACATCAGTACAAATCGTTCAAAACATTATCTAAAATGTCATCTAATCTTAGTTACTAAATATCGTAGAAATATCTTAGTAGGTCAGTTAAATGATGATTTAAAATCTATATTTACATCCATTGCAGATAATTCAGATTTTGAAATAGAGGTATTTGAATCAGATGTTAATCACATCCATTTCTTAATTAGATATATTCCTCGTTTATCAATTTCACAAATGGTACGTAGGTTAAAGCAAGAATCTACTCGTCAGTTATGGTTGTTGCATCATACTACATTACATCAATACTATTGGTATCGTAAAATCTTGTGGTCAGATGGGTTCTTCTTTTGTTCAATAGGTAAAGCATCACCAGAAACCATACGTCAATACATTTTAAGTCAAGGTTAGTCGCTTACATCCAATCCACGCTAAAGCGATGAATTGGTTTTACGCTCCATTATATAAATGATAATGGTAAACATTTAATTAAATGTTGGCTAATGAAATGTGCACTAATCATTAAAAATATTCAAATTGTCATTTTAATTATATTTAACAGAAAATAAAACAAAATGAAAACAGAAGTAAAAAAAATGGTAGAAAATTTGTTAAAAGAAGAAAAATAAAATAACAATATAGATAAAATATTTGACTGTTTTATAAAAGCGGGTTTTAAGTCGTTAAAAAAACAAATATTACAGAAATTAATGAATTAAAATATGAAATTACCTTTCAAACAAGTGGATTAGCATATTTTGTAATAAAAAATTTAGAAAAATCATTATTAAAAATTAAAGCACAAATTATTGGAATTATTCCAAGTAGCAGGAGTGAAATAACAATTCTAATAAAATTTTAAAAAAAATGGAAGTTATAAAATTAATCTATGAAAATAGATTTTGAGTAGAGACTATCCAGTACATGGGTGAAGATTCAAATAAAACTTCTGAAAAGAAACATAAATTCATGAAACTCTAAATTCATTTGTCTTTAATAAATGGGTAGTTTACAAAATGGTAATTTCACTATAACGCCGGTAAATTAGAAAATAGCAAAAAGGTTAATTTTATTCATTAGTTACAAAATTTTCATGTTTTTTCAAATGAGTATTTGACTTTATATTTTTTTTTATTAAATTGCCAAAGAAAACACAAAATTCTTTATCTTTTGTGATGAATTTGACAAAAATTTAACCTTGTGTTAGAAATATTAAAAAATTGTAAAATAGTAAAGTTTATGAAACTTGAATCTTGACATATGATATTATTTGGTTTAGAAAATAATTTGAAAGTTAAACAAAAACAGGTGGAGGAGTTACCATTATTTGAGTCTATAAACTTGAAACTGTTTGTTTTAGTAAATGGGTAGTTCACTAATAAAAACAAGAAAAGAAATAAAAAAGATTTTAAAATATGAATTTAGCAATAATCGGCAGTCGTGATTTTAACAATTATGATTTACTAAAACAAACCATTCTTTCATTAATTAATATCAATGATGTTAATTCAATAGTTTCAGGTGGAGCAAACGGAGCAGACAAATTAGCAGAAAAATTTGCTGAAGAGTTTGGTTTACAAAAAATTATTTTTAAACCTGATTGGAATAAATTTGGTAAATCGGCAGGAATAATTAGAAATTCTGATATTGTTAAAAACTCTGATATGGTAATTGCTTTTTGGGATGGTAATTCAAAAGGTACAAAAAAATCTATAGATATATCAAAAAAGTTAGGTAAAAAATTAAAAGTTGTAACTTACAAATAAGTTTTTTCATTATGTTAGGATTAAGTGATAAAGGGAAACGAGAAGAAATTTGTTTAAATTGTGTACACTTTTCATCAAATTTACCAGAGAATGAATTGCTTGAATTAAAAAATATTTTAGTATTACATGAATGTAAAAAAGAAAATAATATTCAAACAGTAATTAAATATGATGACTTCAATCGCATTGAATATTATGAAAAGAAAAAATTTGAGAAAGTTTTACGCTCTACAACTTGTTCAAATTTTAAAAGCAAATATTTTACTGAAGATGAATTAAGTAAATTTCCTGATAACGAAGATGATGATTAGATAATATTTACATTTAAAAAATGTTATTAGAAGGAATTAGATATCAAGATAATCAAGTAGTTTTTGATTTTAAAAATGACAAAGCAGATGACGCTATTAATTTAAAATTAAAACACGTTGGAAAACTTGGTACATTTTATACCAAACAATCAACTAAAGTTGATGCTTATTTTTCTTACTCATTAAAATCAAAAATTGATGATGAAACAAAAAAAATTATTCGTGATGCAATTAAAAACAAATCTAATATAAATCAATCGGATTACGAATTATTTTTAACCAAAGGTATCTTAGGTTTAAAAAAAGATATTGGGAGTAAATTTGATGAAATTGATTTAATTTTAACTCCAAAAAGTTCTTCAACACTTGCAAGAGATATAGCAGAAAAATTTAAAGCTAAATTACCAAATGCAATTATTGCTACCGATTCAATAATTAAAAATTCATTAGATGGAATTAAAGTAGATGTTGAAGGTTATTTAAATGGAATAACAGATAAAAAAGAATTAAGCAAAAGAAAAAGTAGGTTAAAATCTGATTGGAAAGATTCAACATCATCGGGTGAATTTAAAATCAAAGAAGTTTGGCCAGCAAGAAGACATTTATATTCAAACTATTTAATTTTTAAAACTGGTTTGGATAGAAAAATTTTTAATGCAATTAATAATGGTACTGTTTTAATAATAGATGATTATTTAACATCTGGACAATCTTTTAAAGAAATGTTTAGAGAAATTAATAATCATAAACCAGCGCAAATAATTGCTTACGCTTTAATTAAAAGTTAAATTTATATATGGAAAACAAATTAATAATTGAACTTTTCGGATGGTTATGTACTACATTAGTATTAACAGGATTTACTTTAAATGCTAATGGCAAATTAAAACCTGCATTAATTATATGGATAATTGGTGATATTGGTTGGATTTTATATGATTACTTTATAAATAATTTTTCTCATGCAACTTTAAGTTTTGTGATAATATTTATAAATGTATACGGATTATACAAATTAAAAACATAATTATATTTTAAAATATTTTCATTAAGTTAGTGGTAAAATTATTTACCACTTTTTTATGATTATAATTTACATTTTTGCAATTATTGGTTTAATTAGATTTTTGATATCATTAAAAAAAATGATTCAAGAGTTTTACTATTTGTTCAAGGATAGTAAATTTGTAAAACCAAAATCAACAAAATATTTTAAAGAAATTAAATTTGAATGATACACTTAGTTTTTTATTCTTCATTAACAGGTAGTGTTGGTGAAATTAGTCATGATTTATTAAAAGAATTTGAGAAAGCATTTAAAGTTGATTTTATTTGTAAACAAGATGAAGAAAATATTGAACTATTGAATAAAATTCAAAACTGTGATATATTTCTTTCACATTTTTGTCCTCCAAATAGTGTTTTTTTTTGCCCAGGTTTTATTAATTCTAAAATTAAAGTACTTATACAGCCAATTGATGGAACGTCTTTTACCGATGAATTTAAAGAAAATTTAAATAAATTTGATTTTATTATTACTCCTTCAAAACATGGGAAAAAAATTATGTTAAAAAATAGTATTAGGAAACCAATAGAAATTATTCCAAATTACTTTTTTAAAGAAAAATTAGATAAAATCAAAAATGCAGATAAAAAAGAATATGAATTACCTAAAAAATTAAAAAAATTAACTGAAGGAAAAATTATTTACTATCATGAATCTACTCACCACCCAAGAAAAGGCATTGAATATATGTATGAAGGATTTGTAAAAGCATTTTCTAATACTGATGTTTATGATAAAGTTGTTTTAATTTCAAAAGATGTTAATTATAATCAAATTACATTTGAAAGAACTGAAAAAATTAAAAATCATATTTCATTAATACAAAAACAATATAAATATCCAGCAACTATATTAAAGATTAGTCAGTATTTAAATGAAAGTGATTTAGAAAAATTATGGAAAAATTGTGATTTTTATGTTTCGTTATCTAAAATTGAAGGCTTTGGTATTCCTTTATTGAGAATGGCTTATTTAGAGAAGCCTATTTTAGCTTTAAAAAATGATTACAATGGTTATCAACAGTTTTTAAATCATAAAAATTCTTATCTTATTCCTTCAATTAGTTGTATTGCAAAAGATGAATTTATGAACATTTATACAAAAGAGTCTAAATGGTCTGAGCCTTATATTGAAGATGTAATAGAATTTTTTAAAAAAAGTTATACTGATTTAAAATTAAATAAAGTAAAAAAACCTGACAAAAATAAAATAATTGATTATGAATTTAAAAATATATCAGAAAAATATATAAAATTTTTAAATTCTATATATTTAAATATGTAAAATAAAAAACAATGTTATCGAAAATTGCAATTAAATTATTAAGTTATTTAGGAATATATAATTTGACACCTACTCAACATTATAATTCTACAGAAAAATGGAGAGTAAAAACAAATGGTGGTCGTGGTAATTATAAAGTTGCAATGACTGAATTGATAGATGAAGGTTACTGATAAATAAAAAAAATAAAACTAAACAAGAAGGTAATTGAAAAATTACCTTTTTTTATCTAAAATCAAGAAAAAAATTTTATATTTAAAAAAAATAAACAGAAAATTATGGAAAATTTTTTAGATGAAAATAAAAAAAGATTTTTGATGGATAGTCAACAAAATCAAAACGCTGAAGATGATGAAGTAGAATACGTACCTTTACCAAGTCAAGGAGTTTTTTACAAAGGACAATTTAATCATTTAAAACAATTAAAAGTTAGAAAGTTAAATTGGACTGATGAAAATATTTTAACCACTCAAAGTTATTATGACAATGGTACAATTTTTGATGAAATCTTAAAAAGAACTATTGTTGATGAAAATGGTTTTAAAGCAAGCGAATTAGTGCCGGTAGATAAAGACGGTATTTTGTTTTGGCTAAGGATAGGTGCTTTTGGTAGAGAATATAAAATTAAAAGAAAATGTCCAAAATGCAATAAAACTAATCAGGTAATTTGGGACTTAGCAGATTTTGATATGCCAGAATTAAACGCTGAATATGCTGAAGAAATTATAAAAAATGGTGAAATAGAAATTGAACTACCTGTTAGTAAGTATAAAATAAAAATTACTGTTCCGACTCTTGGCAAAGAAAAAAAGGTTAAACAAAATCTTGAACTTAAAAAAACTAAAGGTGAAATTGACCATGATTTTTTAGTTACCGGAAAATTACTTAGTGTGATTAGTGCTTATTTAGATGAAAATAATAATTGGGAAAGAGATTCAACTAAAATTTCACAATTTTTACATAATAAAATTAAAAAAATACAAGACACAAGATTTATAATTGCTAAAGCAAAAGAAATAAACTTAGAAATTAATACAAAAAAGGATATCGTCTGTAAAAATAGTAATTGCAATCACATTGAGGAGGGTGTGGATATGCCTATGTCAATTTACTTTTTTTGGCCTGAATTCACTTGATTATAAACAGTACTTATATGATTGTTTAGATTTTTTACATTTTTGGGGCAAATACTCAGAACATGAAATAAAAAAAATGCCAACTGCAAGAAGACGTAGAACTATAGATTATGTAAAAAAACAAGTAAAATTATTATTTACAGGAAAAGAGTAAAAAAGATTATGATTTTTACTATTTAATATTGATTTTATATTAATGAAAAATTCGGTAGTTGGTATTGTATTAAATGATGATAAAGTTTTACTACAAATGTTGAATTATTAAAATATTTTTTAAAAAATAATATTATTTAATGGCTTTTAAGTTAGGTGGATTTTTTGATGCTGCTTTTGATTTAATTGATTCTAAAAGTAAAGAAATGCGTAAAAGCACTATTTCTGAATCACAGGCAGATATTGAAAAGTCATTAAATAAACTTAAAAACAAAATTGATGAAACTGAAGAAAAAATTGAAAATTATAGAAAAATAATCAATGATACATCTTTAACTCAAGAAGAAAGAGATAAAGCAGAAAAATCATTAACCTATCAAGTTAGAAAAAGTATTAAATTAGGTCAAGAATATGATGCGTTTACAGAAAATTCAATTAAGTTAGAACGTGAAAGTTTAAAACTTGATAGAGAAATTCAACAAGCTAAAATAAGACAACAAGAAGATTTTTCTGAAATTTTAGCTCAACAATTTGGTAAATCTTCTGTAAAAACCGTTGGCAAACTTAGTCAAACCATGGGAATAGATAAAGTTTTAAAAAACTTTGGAAATAAATTTGACGGAGTTAAAGTAAAAGCTTTTGGTGATATAACTAAAAAATTAACCGGTTCTTTATCTGGTGGTTTATCAGATTTTGGAGCAACTGCTTATAGTACATTTAAAGGTTATGCAACAAAATTATTAGGACCTTGGGGATTTTTAATTGATGCAATAGAATCAGGCGTTAAAGCAGCTTATCAACAAATTATGGAAGCAAATAAATTGTTGATTGATACTATGAGAAGCACTGGTGGTATTTTTAAAGGTGGAGGATTAGATTCATTTGGTAATCAAAGTGCTGCTGGAGCAGGTAGTTTGAAAACTATTTCAATAAAAGCAAATGTTGACCAAGGTGATATTATGAATCAAATAAAAACTGTTTCTAAAGGTCTTGGTCAAATTGCTGGACAAACAAATTTCTTTTCTAAACAAAACCAAAAAGCCTTATTTGATTTCGGAGTTGAAGCTTCAAAAATGGCAAAATTTTATAATGCCGATATTGGACCTTCTGTAACAGGTTTAATAAAAGATTTTGGAGTTGATGTAGGGCAAGCAACTAATTTAATGGTTGATGGAATAAGTAAAGCAAAGCAAGCCGGTTTAGACCCTGGTAAATTTGCAGAAAATATGGCTGAAGCTGTTGATTTAGCAGGAAAATTACACTTTACTGATGGTATTAAGGGTATGGAAAAAATGGCAATGCTTGCAACTAAAATGGGTACAAGTATTAGTGCAATAACTGATGGAATGACCAAAATGAAAGGTTTAAATGATTTGTTTGTAAAACAACAAGAAGCAGCAGCTTTAGGAATGCACAACCAAGCCCAGGCATTAAGCAAAATATATGCTTTACAAAAACAAGGTAAACAAGCAGAAGCCGCTGCTGTAGAAGCGGATGCTATAATACAAGATTTAAAATCTCAAGGATTAACAAATGATAAAGGTGAAATTACAACAGGTGGTATTGCAACTTTAGAAGCAATGGGTAAATCTGAAAAAGATATCGCCAACTTACAAAGAATGTCAATAGGGAGCAAAAAAACCGGATTATCTGCACAAGAGTTTTTAATAGATGCAGATAAATTATCCCCAGAAAAGAAAAAAGCAAGACAACAGTTTGAAAAAGAAAATAGGTCTATTGAAGAACAAGCAAATATGTTACTTGGTTCTATTCAACAAAGTTTTATAGACCCAATAGCTAAGTTGGTTGGTCCGTTTGTAAAACAATTTCTTGATATAAGTGAAGCAATTATTAACCCTTTATTAGGTTTTCATGATTTAATCATGATGACTTTAGAACCATCAATTGAATTTCTTACAACTATTTGGGATGAAGTAGCTGATGTATTCCAAGATGCTTTTGGTCCATTATCTGATATGTTTGATATGTTTAAGTCTGAAGGCTCTGGTTTTATAACTATGCTAAAAGATGTTAATTCAATAATTGCAAAATATTTTATGATGCCTTTTAGAATTTTAGGTAAAATTATAGGTGGAATTTACAGTGGTATTGCAGAAAGTTTATTGCCAATTTTCCAAGAACTTAACCAAATATTTGCACCTTTGTTTGACTCTATTGGGGGTATAAATGATGGTTTTGAAGGAATTTATGATGTATTAGACCCTTTAATTGGTTTTATTGGTGATTTAGTTGGTGGAACTTTTGCATTATTAGGAAATATTTTAGTTGGTACAATCAAAGGAATTATTCTTATTTTTAAAGGTTTAGGTTTGGCAATAGGTAAAGTAATAGACTTTTTTAGTGATATATTGGAACCATTTAAGGGATTTAAAGATATACTTGATGGTTTTATGGATTGGATTAAAAATGGTTGGATTGGCAAAATGTTAGGTTTAAGCCCTGATGAAGATGCTAAAAAAGAACAAGTAGGTTTAGATAGTGCAATTAACTTATTAAATAATTATGAAATCGAAAGTCCTGTAGATACAAACAGAGCATTTATGACTAATCCAATTTCTTTTAGTAGAGAAGAAATTGAAAATGAACAAGCAATACAAAAAGTATTCAATCAAACAGTATCAGGCGAAACACAAACTCCAAATGTTAATATTCAAATTAAGCAAACAAATAGTTTAAGTGGTGAAATTAAAACTAAAATGACAGGGATACCATAATGGCTACTATTGATATACAAAAAGAACTTTTTGAACAGGCGAAAAGAATTAGAGACCAATTATTAAATAGACAAAAGTGGTCACCTACTAAACCTATTTCAAGTAATCCAGATTTATCATATAAACAAAAGAATACTATAATTTACTTTTTTTATTTATTACTTGCTAAAAAAAATAGAGTAGTAGCTGATAAAAAAACTGAAAAATATTACAATAAAACAGTTCCTTCAGTTACACAAGAAAATCAAAACAAAGTAAAGAAACAAGCTTTTGAAATAAATCAAAGTACTAATGAATATTATGAAACTGATGTAACAGAAAAACGTAATGAGTTGATTAATAATTCTGGTATAATTTTAGATGGCAAAGAAGTTGATAAAGGTGAAAACCCTTATCCATTTAAAAACCAAGAACCAGTTGTGCATTTACCTGATAATGTAAAAAACATTTATGCACAAAATGCAGCATTAGAAGAGTCAAAGAGAGAATGGCATCAATGGAAAAAAGATTTAAAACCTTTTATTGGTTCTAATAGAATTTATAATTACCCAGAACCTGATGAGTTGCCCCATGTTAAAGACCAAACAGTTGCAAATAAAAAGAAATATATTTTGCAAAATACTTTAGGAGAAACTGAAACTCAAATTGTTTATAAAAGTTGGGTGCCAAGTTCTTATTGGGGAGCGACTGGTACTCCAGAAAAACCAATGAGTAGTTTAATAAATGAAAAATTAAAATCAAGTAATTTTAAATTAGGTTCAGTTAAATTTTTTATTGAAAAATTACATGGGAGAGGAACTACTGGACCATTTAAAAAGGGTCCAATTAAAAGCGGTTTAACAGCAGTTGATTTACCTAACAGAATGTTATTTCCTGCATATTTGGCGGAAACAAATGATTCATTTTCAAATGAATGGAGTTCATATTCTTTTATTGGTAGAGGTGAAGATTTTGGTGCTTATAAAAATACTACCAGAACATTATCTCTATCTTTTTGGGTATTGAGTGATTATAGTAGTAGGTTGTTAATTAATGCTGCTCAAACAATTGAGAATAATAGAATACAAAATTCTTTAGGTAGTGCAGGTTTTAATGGGCAAAAACTTAATAATAATAAAAAAACTGCAAATATACCACCAAAAATCAAAGATGCAAGTGGTAAGATTTTTAAATCTTTAGATGATATTGAAAAAGATGAAAAAGATATTGCGGATGAAATATTAAAAGCAAATGTTGATTGGGGCAGTGGAATATATCCAAATTATCAACAAACAACTAAAGGTAAATTAGGTTACGTTCCTAATTATACAACCGGTACACCAGAACAACTATATGAAAGAGCTACTTTTTTAGCACAATGTAATTACGCATGGTATAGAAAAGATGGTAAAATGAAAGAACAACCTATGATTAGATTAAGAGTTGGTGATTGGTATGATGTTATAGGTTATATTGAAAGCATGGATTTTAATATGGATGATTTTGAAATGGATTTGAATCCAAGTGATATTGGTGCAATCCCTTTAGGTTTTAAATGTACTATTAAAATGACTATTTTACATGAAAACGAACCTTCAAGTGAATATAGAGGATTTTATCATAGAGCAGATAGGGATGTAGTTAATAAAAATCAACAAGAAAATGGTGCAAGTGAATTAAGTATAAATAAAGATGAAGTGTTAGATAATTTAACAAGTGGTAGTCCAATTAAAAGTAAAGGATTGCCAAAAACTTCTCCAAATTCAATGTCTGCTGAAAGTATTGCCTTTCAAGAATCTTTTAAATTTAATGGGATTGATTTGTCTTCAGTTAATCAACTTAAAAATTTAGATGATGTAAAATATGATAAAAATAAAATAGTGAAAAAACAAACTTTGGTTAGAGCTTTAAAAGCTTCTGCAAAGCTTAATTCTGTTAATCAGTTATTTAATATAAATAAAATACCAAATTTAAGTGCTGATATAGTTGGTAGTGTTACTAATCAAGATGATAAAAGTTTATCTAATTCTAAAGTAAAATCACCAATTACAAAAGAAAATATTAAACATAAAAAAGTTGAGGGTAATCAACCACAACCTTTGTTTCCTAAATTTAAAAGATAATGGTAAATAGATATTCATTTAGTGTACAAATACAACCAATCAGACAAATACCAGTATCTATTACTGATATATATCATGATTTTACTATGCAAGATACCATAGATAAATTAGCTTTTAAATTTTATGGTGATGTAAAATTAGGGTGGATTATCATGTGCGCTAACCCACAATATTATCATGAATTAGAAGTAAAAAATGGTGATAAAATAAGAATACCAATGCCTTTAAACAGAGTTTGGCCTTATGTTGGGATTGATGGTTCAGATTATTAATTCTATTCGTTTATCAATTAACTAATATTTCACATCACACAGGATAAAGACTTGTGTGTTTTACGCTTCATTTTATAAGAGCTGATTTTATTTTTTATATTTAATGATAAATTTGCAAAATAATTTTATAATTTCAAAATAAAATGGCAAGTTCACGTGACCCTAAATATGGCGATGCAATCAACAATAATGTAGTTAAACAATTTCATAGAGATTTAGGTTTTGAAAACGGAGAAATACCAGATTCTTATAATGGAGTAGTTTTAAGAGAAAAAATTAAACCAAATGAAATCACAAGCAAAAAATTCAGAATCCAAAACCAAGGAACCGGTTTAGCTAAAGTTGTTAAAGAAGCATTTATCAATATGATAAATGATTTTTATACTAACCCAGAATTTGCTAATCAAGAATTAGTTTTAACAAGTGGATATAGAGATATTCAAAGTCAAATTGCAACTAAATTAGAGTTTAAAGAAGCAGCAGCAGTTCCGGGTACTTCAATGCACGGCTGGGGGATTGCAATTGATTTATTTTGGGGAATCCCTATTAAAGGTAAAAGTAAAGCGATTGCAGGTAAAGAGGGTTTTACACATCCCGTTTATTCATGGCTTCATGCTAATGCTTATAATTATGGATTTTATAATGGACACCCTGATGGTAGATTATACGATGGAAATGGTACAAATGAATTTTGGCATTGGGAATATTGGGGTGATGCTGTATCACCAAGTGCCGGATTATTTGGTATACCGAAACCTCTACCTGATAAATATAACAATGGTGCTTCAAATACAAATGAAACAGCACAGAAAAATAATGTAGCACAAAACGAAAACGGTGTCAAAGGTGATGTTTCTAAAAGTTTAGAAAGAAAAGTAGATGATTTAGATGAAGGGTTATTAAATAGAGAGCAAAACTTAAATGCTTTATTTAAAGAAATAGATATAAATTTAAGTAATATTGAGGCTGACCAAGTTGATGCAGATTGGGGACAAAAAAATAGTGCTTTTGAAAAATCAGATTGGATTGGTTTAAGACAATATATTCTTTATTTGTGTACAAAATATATGCCTCATACTGTTTATCCATTTGTCGAATTAATCCCAAGTTTTGATTTATCACAATATGAATCGGAAGGTTCTGTACCTAAAGAACTTGAGCAGCAAATAAATAAAACACAAAAATTAAATAAAGACCAAAAATCAAAATTATTAAAATATTTGACTACTCCGCCACCTGGATTTGATGCAAAAAGATATAATGAAAATGCTAAATTTCAAAACAAACTTAAAGGGCAAGACTCAATTGATTTATTTAATTTAGACCCCTTTCAAGAACAAATCGTAATGATGGGAGTACCAAGTGATAGTGGTAAAACAGTTTTAGAAAGAAGAAATATAGGTTTAAGAGCTTATGGACAATTAGTTTTATCACCCGGTGCAATTTCTGGTGTACCAAGTAAACCTGGTGCAATTGGTTTTACAAGTATTGACATAAAAGCTGGTAGTCAAAGTGATAATGGCTTAGGTATGATTACTATGAAATTGAAAGATGTTCAAGGTAATAAATTTAATGATACAGCAAGCCCATGGGCATTTATTTTTGATGCAAAACCCGGTAGTGAAGCAGGTGATTTTTATTTTAGATATGGATGGAGCATGAGAGTACCACCACCTTCAGATATTAAAAGTAATTTAGTTTCTAAGAATTTTTGGAATCATCCAGGCTGGAAATTATGGGGTGATGAAATTAAACAAGAAATCATGAAAAGAGTTTTGTTTGGCATAGATTCAATTACATTTACTCAAGCAAATTCTATTGATGATGAAATTTATGAAAGTTTTACAACTGATAGAAGAGTAAATATTGGAAGTATATTTGCCTCAGAAGTTGTAAATGTTGAAACAAATGTGGTAACCGTAAACAGAAATTTATTAAATACTGGAATTTATACTAAATTAAGTTTGTTAAATCCAGAAATTGATGTAGATGATGATGGTTCCTTAGAAGTAACATTAAATTTTAGAACATCAGCAGCAGTTACAGCAAAATGTTATTTGCAAAATGCAAAATTAACAAGACACTTGGTACAACAAGCTGAAAGTAATGATAATACAGTTAATTTGGCTGAATTATTAGCAAGTATTGAATATGATAATGGTTTAAATTCAATAAATGAAATTACCGATGAAACTATGAGAAAAAAACGTGAATCGGATTTGAAAAAAAGATTATCACCAAAAAATAAAGGTGATTATAGTTCTTTGACAAATTTGGTTAAAGTTATTGGTGCTAATAGTACAGGTGGTAATCAAGGTTCAATAGACCCAAATGCTATTATTATTAAAATCCCTACTCAATCAAGAAAGAAAATAATCAGAGCATATACTGAAAAACAAAGTAGTGATTTATTAATTGGTTGGCTTCGTGAAGTATTAAATGCAAATGATTGTACTTTACTATCAGCTGCGGAAGGTAGTGGTGCAGGTATTAATGCTACTTATATTATCACAACTACTCAAAACATTGTTGATAATGCAGTAAAGAAAATTAGAAAGAAAAATCCTAATAGAAAGATTACTGATAAAGAAAGATTAGAAATAGAAAAGTCATTAAATTCTCAAGGTAGATTTGGACAAAAGAAAGAAGACACAATTAAAGAACTAATTACTGGGTTTGATGTTTTTTCTTTTAGATTTCAAGGTTCACTGGTTGAAAAAATTAAAGTAAATAAATCAGCAGCTCCCAATCAAATGACAATTGCTGCCGATTTATCAATTGGAGATTTTCCTACAATGGAAGCAAGTTCAGCAAATGGTGAAAAAGTTCCAAATACAGCGCAAAATAGAAAAAGAAACTTAGCAGTCATTTATGCACAAATGCAAAATATTGAAGTTGATTGTTTATGCCACCCATGGTTAGCTCCTGGTAATACTGTATTTTTAAAAGGAATGGGTTTTTTTGATGGTGAATATTTTGTTACTGAAGTTTCACATTCATTATCTGATATGCAATTTAGAACTTCGTTTAATGCTGCAAGAGTTTTACCTAAACCAAACGAGTCACCTGAGTTAAATGAAAAAACTCAAGCGCAAGCAAATGGTTCAAATAATTTTACTTCAGTAGTAAATAATTTTGCTAAAAGTGGTTAAGATACAAAAAAAATAATATAAATCAATATCCAAAATATTTTGTTTTTAAATCAAATCCTTTTATTTTTGTGTATGGATAATAAAATTTATATGTTTAATTTATTATTTGAAGAAGCAAGAAATATTAAACAAATGATTGTTGAAATTTTTTACAATGATATCGCTTTAGATAAATTTTATTTATTATTTGAAACCTATAAATTAATGTTATTAGAAATAATTGATGATTTTAATTTGTTAAAAAATAATTATCCGAAAGATAATGAACTTTTTAGTAAATGTGAATTAGAAATTAAAAATATAAATATTTTAATAAATGAGTGTAATAAACATATAAGTTTGGTAAAAAACAACTAAATTCTTTGAAGTTGTTTTTATTTTTCATAATTTTACTTGAAATATAAAAAATAATGAAAATACAGCTTAATGCAGAAATTAAAATAATTAAAATTGAGCATGGTGTAAATTTAGGTGAATTTTATGATTTGAACATGACAAATGACTAAGTAAAATGTGCTTTTGCTAAAGAAAGAAAATTAAAATTCCAAGTTTTTGGGTTAAAAAAATAAGTGTTTAATTGGTTATTAAATAAAATAATGAGTAAGAACGATAATAAATCAGACAGTATTTTTAAAGAATTTGACGAAAAAAAGGTTACTATTCAAGAGAACATTACTGAACAAATTAAATCAGATAATATTCTACCTGAAGAAGAACACTTAAATACTAAATCTGAAGAAATTGTTAAAAAAGGAGTTTTTGAAATAAACATAACTCTTGATAATGTGATGAAAACATTTTTTTGTGAAGAATTAGTTTTTGATGAAATAAATCCAACCGTATTAAAAGCAATTAATTGTTTTGGAAAAGAAACTTTAAGGGAAGTAATTTTTCCTTATAAAAATATTGTAGTTTCAGAGATTTGTAGAAAAGATTTACCATCAAATATTATTGAGATTGATTTAAGTGAAAACCAAATTAATTTAAAACATTTACCGGTAAATGAATGGATGTTTAGAAATTACAATGATACTAAAACTATTTTTGATTTAAAAGTTTTAGAAACATTTAGAAAGTGTCAGCCTGAAATAAACAAATTTTTTGCGATGCAAAATGGAATTGAACAAGAAACTCCTAGAAGAACTAATTATTCAAAACATAGAGAAGACTTTAATAATAAAATGATAGAATTTTAAATTAATCATATGAAAAACACAAACAGAAAAAACAGGAAGTTTGGTTATATTATAACCGCTCCAACAGGTGAAACTTTAATTGTAAAAAATGAAAATCTTACTAACAATCAAGCTAAAGCTTTAGCATTAAAACAATTTAGAAGTGAATTAAATCAAAATTTAAAAAGAGATGATTTGACGTCTAAAAAAGCTTTTTTAATTAAAAACTAAGTAAGGGGCTTTTAGCCCTTTACTTAATTTAAGAAAAAATGGATATTAAAAAATTTGAAACTTTAGAAAAAGAATTTGAATTAAATAGCTACGGTAAAAGAAATTTATTTATTAAAAATGTACTTTACTATGGTAGTTATTTACCAAATATTTTATTGATATTTGCTGGGTTTATTTTTATCAATGAAAAAATTGAAACATTTACAAAAATCTTTCCTTTTCAGTATATTGTATTTTCATTAATTACTTTTGGCATTTTAATTGCCATTGAATTATCAAAAAGAGAATTAACTTATAGAACAACCGTTGATTTTTTAAAAAATAAAAATAAATTTAGCGCGATTCCTTTACTAATTTTTACATTAATTTTAAATTCATTTAGTTATTTTGCTTCAGTACATGGAGGTCAAAAAATTTCTGATATAAAAAAAGAAATTATTACAAGTAATTCATTTTTATTAGAATCTAAGGTTAATAAAGTTGATTCATTATATAATATAAAAATTAATAATTTACAAAGTAAAATTGATTATATATTTGACTATTCAAAAACACAAAACAAAAAACCTTCTAATAATGATTTAAAAAATATCAAAGAATGGGAATTACAAATCAATAATCTTAATCAACAAAAAAATAAAGAAATTAATGAACTAAAAAATACTTTAAAAAATAAAGAAGTTGAACAGTTGGATGAAAATGATAAGAATTTAAAATTTTTTTTAATACTATTTGCTTCTTTAGAATTGTTTATAATTTTTAGTTTAGCATTTAAAGGTTATTATAATTATAAAGTTTGGAGTGAAGGAAAGGAGTTTATTAAAAGAAATCCTTCATATCAAAAATATAAAGAGTATAAAGAAATGCTTAGAATTCTTTATAACAATGGAGAAAAAACAATATCTGATATTTTGCCTACTATAAATGAGTTTAATACAATTATTAAAATTAAAAATCAAAGTATTAAAGAAAAAGATATTTTTAACTTTTTAAGTTTGTTGAATAATTTAAAAATAACCGAAATAGAATCAAAAACAAGAAAAGCAAGAGTTGAATATGATGAAGCTTTAAAAATTTTAACAAAATATTTTGGTTTTGAAGAATAATATGCAATACCTATTTTTTTTATTAACATTGTTTTTTTTAAATTATTTTTATGTTAAAAACATAAAGTTTGATTTAATTAATGTCATTATTTTCAATTTTATCTTATTTATATTAATTGGCTTGGTTGTTAATACCACAAAAAAAAGATTAACAGAAGACGAAAAAGAATTTAGCAAAATTTGTAAAAAAAGACAAAAATATTTGATTGAGAGAACATTAAACAATAAACAAAATGACAATAAAAAACAAATTTGAAATAGGGCAATTTGTTTTTGTCAAACATGACAAAAACCAAGAAGAAAGAATGATTGTTGGAATAATAATCCTTCCAAATCACAATTTAAAATATATTTTAAACTATGGGGAATCATCTGAAGAATTTTTTGAAATTGAAATTTCAGTTGAAAAAGATATAGTTAAAGCAACTACAAATTAATTTTAAAAATTTCTTTGATTTTTAGGTAAAGTTTTTTACTTTTGTATTGTAACAAAAAGATAAACATTGTGGAAAACTTAAAACAAATATTAGAAATTGCGAAACCAACAACAGATGAGTTAATTGTTGAATACAAAGAAAATTAATCAAAGTTGGTAAGAAAAATTTTAAAAATCAAACAGATTATATTCCTTATACAGAAATTGAGTTAAATAGAGAATGTAAAAGATACGAGTTAAATTTAACTTGCGATTTGATTAAAGCAATTACTAATCACATAATTGATACTGATATTTTAGAAAACATTAATATAAAAAAGGATTTTGGAGCAATTGTTATTATATGTGATGTTATAAGAGATAATGTAAGACATAATTTCCAAACTGAAAAGATAATTGCAGGAGGATATAACATTCAATGTTCACATTATAGATATATTTCTAAAACTACTTTGCCAAAAATAAAAAATTTAACTTATTATAAAACATATAAGAAAATAGGTACTCTTAATTTAGAAATTGAAACAATAAAATTAAAAATTGAAAAAAGCAAACAGGAATTAGAATTATTAAAAAATACAGAAGCGATTGAAGTTTATAAAAAATTTTTAAGATTGAAAAATCCTTATTACATGAAGCAAGAAGATTTCGATGAAGTAAAAGCACAAAAAATCAATTGGGCAAACAGGAATATTTTAGCTTTAGAAAAAAACTTAAAAAGATAGAAACTAAAATAGAAAAATTAACTGCTTAAAAATAATCATTATGACAATAGGAAACTAAAAAACCATAATAGAAACTTATTAAACACTAACTTCTTAAAAACCTAAAAGGAGTAGTGTTTTTGTTTCCAATAAACTACAAACTTATTTAAGAATAATTAAATTCATATTATTATTTATTTTAAAAATATTTTGATATATAAAAAAAAGTATTAAATTAAGAGAAAAAAAAATATATGGGATTAAATAAAAATAAAATTGATGCTGATTTAGGTCAAAAAGTGATGGAATACTTAATGTTAAAAGGTGTTGAAACTCCAATTAAAAAAAATAACCTTACTGATAATGAAAAAATTGATAAGATTAGAAACTTGTTTACTGAAATAATGGAAACTCTTGAACTTGATTTATCTGATGATAGTTTAATTGATACACCAAGAAGAGTTGCAAAAATGTATGTAAATGAAATTTTTTGGGGATTAGATTATTCAAATTTTCCAAAATGTACTGCAATAGAAAACAAAATGAAAGTTGATGAAATGGTTATTGAAAGGAATATTAATGTCCAATCAAATTGTGAACATCATTTTGTGGTAATTGACGGTTTATGCGACATCGGTTATATACCAAAAAAGAAAGTTTTAGGCTTGAGTAAATTAAATAGAATTGTAGAATTTTTTGCTAAAAGACCACAAGTTCAAGAAAGATTAACAAGTCAAATTTATTATGCTTTATCTTATATACTTGATACAGAAGATATAGCAGTAAGAATAAAAGCAAAACATTATTGCGTAAAATCTCGTGGTGTTGAAGATGTAAATAGTGATACTGTGACTGCAAAAATTGGTGGAGCATTTAGAAACCCGGCTCCAAGAGCAGAGTTTTTATCTTTAATAGGTAATTAAAAATATTTTTGATAGTTATTTAAAGAATTTTATTGTTTGCAAAACAAGCATTCAAAAAGGGTGCGAAAGCTTAAATCTATTCTTGACAAACACACTAAAATCTTCAAGGAAAATTTCCCTTTTCAATAAATTCATTTGGTTCAGCACCAATTTCTCTACATTTTTGTTTCCAAACTTCATTGTGCATTTCTTTTGCACCTACTAAAATATGTGCAATTTCATGCAGAATTAGATTAGTGCAAATTTTTTTATTATTCATTTTAACAAAAGAACTTGAAATATTAATTACTTTTTTATCCTCATCAACATTTGCTAAAATGATTTTATTATACGTATAACGAATTTTCCAATCATTAATATTATGTAATAATAATTTTTGTTTAAATAATTTGGTTGCTAATCTAATTTCCATTAATAGTAAACATGAAAATGATAAATAAAAAATAGCTGATAAATTTTAACAGCTATTTTTTTTAAATTAAAGTTTTATTTTTTCTATTTCTTTAATTTTCTGAAAATTGTAAAATACCTAAACCATTTAAGTCAAATGAGTAAATAAATGGATTAGTTAAACCTACGTCATTTGATTTTTAATCACAACTTAACTCTCTTTGAATAATAACACACCATTTTTTTTCTACTTCATCCCACCATTTAGCTTTACTAATCCAAGTACCATAACCTGCTGTTGGATAATCTTGAAAATATTTTTCAATTTCAAAATCTAATTCTTGTTCTGTTTTTTCTCTTAAAGTGATTGTTTCCATAATGTTTATCTTTTTTTTTACATTACAAAAGTAAAAAACTTTACCTAAAAATCAAAGAAATTAGCAAATATTTTTTTTATCTTAAAATAAAAACATTTTTTCTTGATAATACAATATATTATTATAATTCTATTTTTTTGTTTTCAACAAAATTTTTAATTGATAATTCTACTCGTACTTTTTGTTTTAAAAACGAACTCCCAATCAAAAAAAATATATTTTCACGCCAAAAATTCACATAGCAAAAGGATATTCTATTTCACAGAGCATTTTTGTCTTAATTCTTTTGTTGTTTTTAGTGAATAATTGTGAACTACCCACCCACACTACGTGATGATTAGGCCTTACGCTCATTCACGTAAAATTAAATAAAATTCATTGCTTTTAAGCTAATTTTGTGTTTTAACTTCACCATTTCTTATACACGCAAAACTTTACTTGTAAAATGGCAGAATCTTTTAAAGTCATTTAACACTTTTATTAAATCGTTTATTTTATCAAAAGCCTACTTTTCAGTTTTTAGAACATGATACATACCGGCTCAAGCATCTTTTGTTTTTACTTCAAAAAACTGTAATCCATCTAAATTATTATTAGCTTCTTGTATATATTTAACTGAAATCTTACTAACTAACACCAATTATTCAAATGAAGAAAAGCAAACTGCTGACAAATTATTGCTGACAATAGTAAGCTCTTTACTTATTTCATTTTTTTATTTGTTATTAATTTTTAAGTTTTGTAATTCTATTTTCACTAATACAGCAATAATTGGTATTTTATATGAAAGCGGGCAGACGTACTTCAATTTAAGTTTTGTGAGAAAGAAAAAAAATCTACCTACACTCATTTTAATCATCTTTTTCAATACTTTCTAATTCTGAAATAAAAACATCTTCTTCAGGCAGTCTGTCAAGTTTGTAAACTTTAATAGGCTTTTGGTCAATGTGTTTGTAAATTCCAAGTGTGTTTTCTTTTAAGTTTATAATATACAGATATTCCACCCAACCATCACCTTTTGCTGTGTTTTCTCTATCAATTAAGATGATTTCTTCATCGGTAGAGTTAGCAATGTTTGTTAAAACTTTTTCTGCTAAATCAAGTTCGCAATAAGTAGAAAACCATCTTTTTTGTTCTTCAGTTCTATTGTCAAGTTTATTGAACAATTGCGAAGTGTTTTTGTTATAACTTTCAACAAAATCCCTGTCAATACCTTTTTCATCCAAAAATCTAACTTTTGATAAATTAAATTTAAAATTGTCAAACAATTTTTTGTTTTTAAGAAAATTAAGTATACCTACGCCAACGCCAGATGGGTAACCGTCCCATTGCCCGTATTGTGCTACTTTCTTTTCCCCTTCTTGGTTAATAACCATTGTTAAACTTCTTGTTCCCATTTTTGTTTAAATTAAATTGTTTCCTCGAACATTTTTTTCTTTTACGTGTTTCAATCAAAGAAATTTTTAAAATTAGTTTGTTTTTACTTGAACAAAAAGTTTTCATTTTCATTTGCGAATTTGCAATTTTTAATCAGCCATCTGACGTACATTGCATCTGGCTTTAATGATTTGAAAAACTCAAGCATATCTTGCGTTTGTGCGAATTTGCAATCTTTAATCAGCAATGCTACGTCAATTTCCGATGGCTTTAAAGATTTAAAAAACTCAAGCATGTCTTGCGTTTGTGCGAATTCGCAATTTATCATCAGATAACTTACTTCTTTTACATTTGGCTTTAAAGATTTAAAAAATTCAAGCATCTCTTGCGTTTGAGCGATCTGTAAATGTACAATCAGCCATTTAATATCATTTGCAGTTGGATTAGAATTTTTTAAATACTCAAGCATGTCTTGCGTTTGTGCGAATTTAAACTTTGACATAAGCCAAATTATCTGCCAAGACTTTGGCTTTAAAGTTTTGAAAAAATCAAGCATTTCTTTAGTTCTTGCCTTTTCGCAATTTTCGAACAGCCATCTGACGTACTTTGCATCTGGATTTAAACTTTTGAAAAACTCAAGCATATCTTGCGTTTGTGCGAATTCAAAATCTGACATCAGCGAAATTATCTGCAATGAGTCTGGCTTTAAAGATTTGAAAAACTCTAACATCTCCTGCGTTCTTGCTTTTTCACAATTTTTAATCAGCCAAAAAATGAAATCAATTTTTTCTTCTCTTGTCTCGATTCTTTCGATGACCTCTTTTATTTCAAATTCACCATCTTTTGATAAATCTTTAATGATTTGAATTGGCTTAGTTTTTAAATCGGTTAGTTTGATTTTTAGTTTCATGGTTTTTATTTTTTTGTTTAAGTGTTTATCTTTTTATTACATTACAAAAGTAAGAAACTTTACCTAAAAATCAAAGAAATTTTTAAAATTATTTTAAAATTTTTAGTTTAACAAAAAGTCTTCATTTGCCTTAGCAACTTAATGTTAAAATTTTTATGTTTTGTTTCATACATTTACTTGTAAGTTTCTTGCAGGGTTTTAATTTTTTATAATAAAAATACTAATTTACATAGTTTTTTTTAAATTTTAATATCTATTTTAAATATTTTTTGTCGCTTACATCATAAAAGTTAAAGACTTGTGGGTTTTATGTTCATTTTCACAAAAAGGAATTTTTAATAATAAGGCGCCATTACATAATTATGATAAATTAATTATCTTATGTTATTAAGTTTCATTTAAAATCAATTCTATTGTTTTTTTAGATATTAAACCATTTATAAAAATTTCATTTACCAACATTCTGTGAGTAATTAATTGGTTAGGAAATTTTTCTTTCAAATAACTCAAATAAATAATTTGTTCTTTTTGGTTTTCACTAACAATAAAAATATAAACTTTAGCTAAAGTAGTTAAGTTTAAATTTTCCTTTTCAATAAATTTGTTAATTAAAATTAGATTATCAGATTCAAAGTTAAGGTTTTTTAAATTTTCATCTTTAGATGACTCTAAATCAAGAGAATAAATTTCTTGATTCAAAATCATAAAAATATTTAGATAAAGTAACTCATGAAAAATTTTCATGTTTAACACTTTATCAAATTCAAATTCGTTAATGAATGTTGATGTATTTTTTTCAATCTTTTCCGTAATAATTTCTAAGTCTTGCATTATGTAAACTTCTTTTGTGTTTTAAATGCTCTTTTTCTTCATGTGTTTTTTATAATTTTCAAAACTAAATAGTTTGATAACTGAAGCGTTAATTTCATTAGATATTTTTCTTTGTTCGTTTGTCATATTATTTTTTAAAGTTAAAAAATTATTTTAATTGATTATTTAATATAAACTATCAAATCTATTAAGATTAATAAAAATTTCTCCTTTTTTGCCTATCACTGTAATTTCTTTCAGTTGTATTCCAAAAATTCTACCACCTAAAAATTTTTTGATATTTTTGATAGTATATTTACGCCCTTCAACTAAAAAATACTCTAAACCTTTGTTATTTAAACAATAAATTTCTTCTCCTATCTTAAACATATTATTTTAATTATTTTTCAAACATGATAGTATATTTGTTGCTTCGTAAAACTCTTACTTGGAGAACCACAACTTTTTACCCAAACAACTCCTACATTTAAAATTTCATTTAATTTGTTAAAACTATTAATAAATTCTGTGTTTAAACCCAAATCAATATTACAAATTTTTTTATCACTTTCATATGGTAAGATATAATTTTCAAGATTTTTTCCAAGATAATTTTCAATTTTAACTTCTTTTAATAATTGAATTTGAATATTGTTGCATTCTAAAAGTTAAAAACTTGTAGGCTTTACACTCCGTTTTATAAATTTTTAAAATCAAAAAGATATTTGATTCAATTCGGTTGAATAATTTAATTTTAATTTTAAAATGTTTTGATTTTCTTTATCTAACTTAACTTGATAACCTAAACTATCAATAAAAAAAAGAGATGAATTTATCACTCTCTTTTTTTGTTCTTCAGTTAAATTACCTACAATGTTTGTAATATCATATTCACCTTCAATTAAATTATTTTGTATAATTAATGAATTTATTAAATTATTTACTCCATTAATTATTGCTTGAACTATTGGTGAATCTTTTGTTTTAATTTTGTCAATAGTAGTTAATGAATTAGGTAAAGTTTGGGTCATTAAATTATTTTAATATTAAATATAAAACATATTAAAAATTTCTTAATTAAATTGAATTTCTGGAAATAATTTTTGAGTATCAAACTCTTTTTTTTGTAATTCACCTCTTTTAAATATTCTCATAATGTTTATTTTTTTTACATCACAAAGGTAAGAAACTTTACCTGAAAATCAAATGAAATATTTTTAATTTTACTAAATTATTGCTAATTTCTTCAATGAATTGAAAAAGCTCAAACCCAAAATATATAATGGCTGATAATGTCATATGTAAACAAATTGTACAACTGATGAAAGTTAAACTCACATTGTGAAAATTACACATTTTAAAAAAACCATTTCTAATACCTCTAAGTGTAAATTTATGTCTTGAGGACGAAGTATGATTTAAACCTACATTTGGAATAAATTCTAAATGATTAACAGTTATGAATTTTCAAACAATTTTTTAACATAAACCAAAAACAGTAAACCTGTTACACAATACTCTAATCATCCATGGTTTTTATTTTCAATCTTTTTTTTTTCACTATTTCCAAAGCAAGATTTTTAAAAAATAAAAAAAGCATTAGAATTGTTTAACCCAACGAAAATATTTTTTTTCTCCAACGGAAAAATTTTTCATTTTAACAATCGCCTAAGTAAGATTTTTTCTTGTATTTTTAATTTATTTTTCCTACCTTTATATTTGATGAATATAACTATATATTCATTTTATTAAATCATTTAAAAAGTTAAAATTACAAATTTATTAAAAAATTTCCTAATCTTTTTATGAATTTATTTTAAAAAAAATATTTTAAAATATTTGACTTTTTTTACAATTTTACTTATATTTATATTGGAATTTCCTGATTATAGAAAAAACTTTACCTAAAATTTGCAAAAAACAGAATTTTTTTTCAAAAAACTAAAGTACTGAAATTAAATTTCTCAAGTAAGATTAAAAAATACATTAAAGAACTACTATTTTTCAGTTATTATAAGCAAATTTAATCAATTATCTTTATAAATTATATCATAAATTCAAACAAGATTTTATTTATTCAACCTTAATAATCAAAATAAAATCATCAACTAATAAAAACTTTTTAAATTTAAAATTTTGCTATTCACCAATAAAATTATTTATTATTCATTTTTTTACAA
>Ga0272446_1001762_pt1 | contig 30802 bp, 27 predicted proteins | sample YNPCB0061_FD_194587 | JGI IMG/M metagenome (GOLD analysis project Ga0272446, IMG submission 194587) | Hot spring microbial mat communities from Yellowstone National Park, WY, United States - YNP-CB-006-1 | ecosystem: Environmental > Aquatic > Thermal springs > Hot (42-90C) > Sediment | place...
TGATTCTGCTGCTCAACACATCTCTCTGGGCGCAACACAGTAACGAAACTCTTTCTGGTAATTGGGAAGCACTCATCGGACCGGGGGGTGGCTATGGCACAGATGCACCTGTTAATGCTATCGCCGTGTCGGGCAATGATATTTTTATTGGAGGGGCATTTACACAGGTGAATGTTGATGGGACAGTGTTGAACGCGAACCATATTGCACGCTTCAACACACAAACGAACACTTGGAGCACACTGGGATTGGGAGGAAACGGCGTAAATGGCACAGTCAATGCGTTGGCGATTGATGGCAACTTTCTCTATGTCGGAGGCTCTTTTACACAAGCCAATGTCGGCGGACTGACGGTGAGTGTAAATAACCTTGCGCGATTCAATCTGCCACTTGGCATTTGGCAAGATGTTGGCGGTGGTGTCGATGGTTCCGTCAATGCTCTTGCAGTTTCAGGGAATAATCTGTTTGTCGGCGGAGCATTCTCGATTGCAGGTGGAAGCACCATCACTCGCGGCATTGCAAGACTTAACCTGAGCAACAACACTTGGAGTGCGTTAGGCTCTGTTGGTCTGTTGCAACTTGGCGCGCAGGTTTACACACTCGCTATTGACGGCGATACACTGTTTGTTGGAGGGAATTTTTCTACTGACAATACTTCCAATTTCAATGCAATCGCATCGGTGAATTGGCAAACCAACCAATGGGCAAAATTAGGAAGTGGAACTGGTAATGGAGTTGGCAATACCAATCCGTTTCCACCGCCTCTTGTGCAAGTGATTGCTCTGTCGGGCGATACACTGTTTGTGGGTGGAAGTTTTGAACGAGCCAATCAAGGCGGTGTGCCTGTAACAGCCAACAATTTGGCAATGTTCAGACGCTCAACAAATGCTTGGTCTCCGATTCTCAACGGCACATTCAACGGTGTCGGGAACACAGTGCATGCGTTATTTCACGACCGTCAAAGCCTGTGGGTTGGTGGAATATTTTCCAATGCAGGTAGCATCAGCGCAAATCGCATTGCAAAATACAATCTGGTCTCTCAAACTTGGAGTGCTGTGGGAACAGCGGCAAACAATGGCGTGGGCGGCGTGATTGGCACTCCAAGTCCAACCAATACGCCTAACATTTATGCGATTGCGAAACTTGACAACGACCTCTACATCTGCGGATATTTTTTGCGTGCTAATGAAGGGGTTGCTTCGATAGATGTCAATCATATTGCGCGTTATCGGAATGGTGTACCTAATTCCGCACATACGCAAGCGGTGAGCGCAAACGGAACTTTTACTTTCCCAACAACAGGGGTAAGTATCGACTTTAGCGGAGTTACAGGGTCAGGATTTTGCACCGTTGAACGATTCGATAATCCTGCAAACAGTATTGCGTTCAGTGCAACTCCGCCCTTGAACACGAGCCCCTATCGCTTTATCATCACGCAGTCAGGATTTTCATTTTCAAGTGCCGAGTTGAGAATAAACCGCACACAAATTCCAAACGCGGGTATTGCTAACGCACAGACCGTTGATGTCTACCGCCGAGCAACCCCAAATTCAGGAACATTCAGCGTGTTACCAAACACGTTCAACGCTTCCTTTCCTGACGAAGTGCGTGCAACCACAACAGCGTTTTCAGAATTTATTTTCGGAAGCAATGATGCAAATAACCAACTGCCTGTTGAATGGATTGAGTTTAGCGCACGAAAAACAAACGAGGGCGTAACACTTCTTTGGAAAACCGCAAGCGAACTTAACAACGCCGGCTTTGAAGTTCAACGCAAGTCAAACCACAAGTGGAACGCGCTTGGATTTGTCAGAGGCGCAGGCACAACCACCGACGCACAATCATACACCTTCATTGACCGCACCGCATCAGGAAAAATCCAATATCGCCTCAAACAAATTGATTTTGATGGACAGTTTGAGTATAGCAACATCATTGAAGTTGATGCAGGACTTCCAACACAGTTTTCACTTGAACAAAACTACCCTAATCCGTTCAATCCAACGACTTTACTTGTGTATCAAATACCGATTTCAAGCGAAGTAAAACTCGAAGTCTATGATATGCTCGGTAGAAAAGTCGCAACATTGGTCAACGCATTCAAGGAAGCCGGCATACACACCTACTCGTTTGATGCGTCTCGCTTCGCGCTGACTTCGGGAATATACTTTTATCGGATTCAAGCAGGTGGATTTGTGGCAACAAAGAAAATGGTGCTGTTGAAATAGGGAAAGAGAAGTATCTGTCACAAGCAAATGCGCCGCTCGCCCCTCACGAGCGGCGATTTTGTTCACACAAACAAAAGTTGCTCAAACTCGCGTGCCAGTTGTGCGGTCAAATTTCTGCGGTCATACTTTGCCACCACTTCTTGCGACGGCACAGGAAGCGTTCCCGATTTCCATTGCTCAAAGAGTTCAAGCATTCGGTTGGCAATTTCATCAGGCTGGTTGGGGTGAGCCACCACGCCATTGGCTTCCAAGATAAACTGCTTTGATGCGCCGTCAGGCACAATGCCGAAGAGCGTCCGTCCACACGCGACATATTCAAACAACTTGCCTTGTGTGATGGTCTCGATATGTTTGACGGGAGATTGCGTTGTCCAAAGCACATCGGCTTGCACAGTCTCCATGAGTGCCTCGTGATGCGGTTTATAGCCTTCGACTTGAATGAGCCCATCAAGCCCCAGCGACTTTGCAACTTTCATATACTCTGTCGGAAAAAGTCCAAGAAAGCGTGCCTCTACTTTTTCCACGAGTTCAGGATTTCGTTCAATCGCTTTTTTCAAGCCTAAGAGAAATGGCTTCGGCGAGCGTTCCGAGCTGTGAAAGGTGCCTGAATAAAGAAGCCTGAATTTGCCTGTATTCATGCGGGTTTTCGGCAGATGCTCAAAATCCTTTGTGTCGTAGCCGTGCGTAATGATGGCGATGTCTTTATGCGTCAGCCTATCGCGATAAACGCGCAAGAATTGCTCTTTGAGCGCGCGATTAACCGTAATGATTTTATCCACGCCTAACACGACTTGCTCTTCCAAGCGTTGATGCGCACGACGGTGAAACGGTGTCGGGTAAATATGAAGCGGATTTTCAACCCAAGGGTCTCGGAAATCCACAACGGTCGGCAGTTGATACTTTTTTCGAAGTTCAAGGGCAATTAAGTGCGAGGTGAACGGCGGCGCAGTTGAGAAAATGAGGTCAATATCGCCCTGTTGCTCAATGAGTTCGCTCGCTTTTTTGAGCGCGAATTTCTTCCAACCGATTTTATTATCGGGGATAAAAAAGGTTTGGCTGACCACGTTCATTACACGGCGCATCAATGCACTCGGCAGTTTGAACTCTCGTGAGTGAGAGAGCGATGCCGCTGTCTTCGTAACATCTTTCGTCTCGGTGCGATGAATTTCAATTTGATGTGTATCTAATTCACTCAGGAGCGTTTCATCGTAGGCGTAGTATGCGGTGGGCGCAATCGTAAGCACAATCGGCTTCCAACCAAATTCGGGCAAATACTTTACAAACTTCAGCGTGCGCTGAACGCCTGAAAGTCCCATTGGCGGAAAGTAATAGGCAATAACCAACACTTTTTTTGTCGCTTTTTCAGAAGGGTGCGATTGAGCGCGTTCCGTGCTGAACGAAGAAAGCGGTTGAAGCGAAACAAATTGAGATGATGCCATAACAACAACATGTTTATGTTTGAAACGCGAATGTGATTCAAGGCAGTGTTTGAAATTGAGTGTTGTGGAGCAGCAGTGTGAAAACGACGGTTGTGGTGAATGTTTTGACTACTAAATTGCAATGGGCAAAGATAAAAATTTTCTTATGGTTTTGCACAAGTGAGAAGTATCTTTGCAAAGTTTTGAAAGTCAAACTTTGAACCTAATGGCAAAAGAACCTACCGAAGCCTCGCTCGCAAAGATGTGGAAATATGTCGAGCATTACTGGCAGAAGTCAGGCACGTTTCCGCATCCTGATAAATCCGTTACAGAGGCCGTTGTCAAGGGCTTGGCGCAACACGTCGATGAACTTGGCAAGCCGCTTTGTCCGTGCAATTTTTACGCCGATAAAAAAGCCGAAGCCCAAAAGCGTGAGTGGATTTGCGCTTGCGAAGAAATGAAGCTCTACAAGTATTGCCACTGCTTGCTCTTCGTCAATCAAGAAGGATTGCCAATTACGGAATACTTGCCGGAAACGCACGAAGGGCGACAGATTTATGGATTGGTCAAAGACCCAACACCTGACAAAGGACGCGAAGGCGCAAAGGTAACGCACCCAAATCGCCAAACATCAACATCGTCCTAACGCATGAGTAGCTTTGGCGATTTGGGCAGAACCACGACTCACACCACAACGCACTTCATCAATTTGATTGACGACTAAACCGCATCGCTCAAACTGGTGAAGGTGAAATCGCGAATGCGCATCGGCGGAACGAGATTGCCGTTGAGCCGTTCAGGCTTGCCGAGCGCATCGAGATTGTTGAGCATAATGATTGGGCTTTCGTTGAAGCGCATGTTCTTGATAGCGTATTGAATTTTGCCGTTCTCGATGTAGAATGTGCCGTCGCGTGTGAGCCCCGTGTAGAGCAAGGTTTGCGGGTCGACGCTTCGGATATACCACAAGCGCGTAACAAGAATGCCTTTTTTGGTGTCTTTGATGAGGTCTTCTGTGGTTGCTGATGTGCCTTCAACAATGACGCCGCCGGGGAACGCAACCGGTTTAACGCCTTTTTGAGATGCCCAATAGCGGTCGTAAAAGAGATTTTGAAGCACGCCATTTTTAATCCACACGGTTTTTTCGCGCGGCAATCCATCACCTTGCCAAGTGCGAGATGGAATTTCAGGGTGAGTGGGGTCAGAATAAATTGTGAGGCGTTCATCGATGATTTTTTCGCCGATTTTATTACCGCCACCTTTTTTGGAAAAAAAACTTCTGCCTTCGTCAGCAGAGCGTGCGTTCATGGAAAAAATCATGTTGTTGAGCAGTCCTTCATCTGAAACCAGCGCGGCGGGTTCGAGAATGACCGTGTATTTGCCCGGCTCAATCGCGCGCGGATTGCGTGAGAGTTCGGCTTTGCGAACCGCGATTTCAGAATCTTCTTTCGGACGAAACTTCGCGACATCATTGTAGTCTTTGATGGCATAGCCCGACCCCGTGCCATCGTTGGTGCGCACGGTGAGCGTAAATTCCATGCCTGTGGCTTTGTTGTAAGCAAACAAGCCTTTTGAATTTGCAAGCGCGGAAAAACTCGTTCCGTCTTCAAAAAATCCTGCCGCCGTCATACCCAGCTTTTCTGCTTGTAAGATACCTTCATGGGCAACATTGGCGCGATACTCTGGCGAGATGCGTGCGGTCGATTCAAAGTATGTTTGCGACTCCAAGTAGGTTTGTGGCTCTAAAAACGGCATGGCTTCGGGGTTCTCAGGCGCAAGAAGAGCGAGTTCTTCGGCGCGACGCACGCACTTCTCAATCGAGGCATCGTCAAGCTCGTTGGTGGAAGCACTCCCAATGCGCTTGCCAAATTTCGCGCTGACACTTAAGCCGACATTTTCGCCTGCGCCGCTGGTCGTAATGGTGTTGCGGGCGTAGCGCACATTGCCGCTCATGTTGCCGCCCAAATTCACTTCACACTCTTCCGCCTTCGAGAACGAAAGGGCTTTGTCAAGAATTTTTTTGGCTTCTTCTTTTGATAAGACAGACATTGATTTGTTAAATAATAGTTTTGACGAGAAAAACTTCACAACTGCGAAATATGCTCGTCTTCATATTTCTCAATGAGAACTCCGACAACTTCCATGAGAGAGGCTAATGGGTGTGATTCATCTTCTCCAACAACATCAATTAATTTGTCTAACAGCGTAACGAGTGTTTCATATTCATCTTCGGTATGTGGGACGCGCAAAATTGCAGAAAGTTCTCTCCAATGATAGATTGTGTTTTCAAGTTGAGGTTCAGACATTTTCAGGTCTCCTTCCATTTTTCTTTGTCATATTCTTGATGTGTTAAAACGGCTCTGATATAAACTTTTTTGCGGTTGTAATGTATCGCTGTAATTAGCCGTGTTTTGTTTCCTCCAATGTTGAACACGGTGTATTTGCCCACTTTGTCTGCACTCGGAAAAACGCTACGCAGTTGGTTGAAATTCTCAAAAGATGCGTTTTTCATAATTCTATACCAGTGCGACAGCGAACTCGTTGCGTCGGGATGGATTGAGGCAAAATCATTTAGCCTTTTTCTTGTAATGATGTGCATAGAGACGACCTATAATCTCTACATCTGAAATCAAACATTTCGCGCGGTGTTAATCACATTCACATTGTTGAAGCGCGTGGTCGAGCTGCCGTGCGAGACTGCGCTCACTTGTCCGGGCTGACCTTTGCCGTCAAAGAAACTGCCGCCCAAACGGTAATCGCTCTCGTCGCAAATCGCAACGCAACTGTTCCAAAACTCTTGTGTGTTGGATTGATACGCCACGTCACGAAGCATGCCAACAATTTTACCGTTTTTGATTTCGTAGAACAGTTGACCGGTGAATTGGAAGTTGTAGCGTTGTTGGTCAATCGAGTAGGAACTATCGCCAACGATGTAGATACCTTTCTCAACGCTTGCAATCATGTCGGCGACGGAGAGTTTGGTTTTGCCCGGTGCCAGCGAGACATTCGGCATGCGTTGAAATTGCACGGAGCTCCAACTATCAGCGTAGCAACAGCCGTGCGATTCCGTTTCGCCGAGAATATGCACTTGGTCGCGTATGGCTTGATAGTTGACTAAAATTCCATCTTTAACTAAATCCCATTGCTTTGTCTTCACCCCTTCATCATCATAGCCAACGGCACCGAGCGAGGTGGGCTGTATTTTATCGGCGAAGAGATTAACGATGGGACTGCCGTAGTTGAAAGATTTGCTTTGCCATTTATCGAGCGTGGCGAAACTGGTGCCAGCGTAGTTGGCTTCGTAGCCCAGCACGCGGTCAAGTTCGAGCGGGTGTCCGACCGATTCGTGAATCGTCAGCCAAAGGTGCGCGGGGTCTAACACTAAATCATACTTGCCCGGCTCAACGGATTTGGCTTTGAGTTTCTCTTGCACCTGTTTGGCGGCAAGCGTTGCATCTTCAATCATATCGTAGTATTTGCCGTAGCCGACGACGCCTTCGGGCAGTGGATACTTGCCTTCGGGACGCACCGAAAGATACTCGTAGCCCATGCCCATTGGCGCGGCAAGTTCCGAGCGCGATTGAAATTTCCCTGTCTGTTTATCAATCACAGTAACATTAAACGTAGGCCACGTGCGGTGAATGTCTTGGTCAATGTAAGAGCCATCGGTGGAGGCAAAATATTTTTGTTCATTGACGAGAAAGAGCGAGGAGTTCACGAAGGTCGCGCCGTTTTTCATTGCGGCATCATTGACGCTCAAAAGAAAATCGGTTTTTTCTTTGATTGGAACTTCGAAAGCATTTTTTTCAATCGGCGTTTTCCAACTCACGTCGCCGAGTGCTTTGGTCGGCGCAAGTCTAACAGGCTCTTTCTGAAATTTGGAATTGGCTTTGGCAATCGCAACGGCGGTTTCAGCGGCTTTCTTGATGCCGTCGGCGGTTACGCGGTTCGTCGCGGCAAAGCCCCAAGTGCCGTTGGCAATCACGCGAATCCCAACGCCAAACGATTCCGTGTTCTGAATGCCCTGCACTTTGTTTTCGCGAGTGAAAACAAATTGGCGCAAATAGCGACCAATTCGAACATCGCAGTAACTTGCGCCATTAGATTTCGCCGTGTTAAGCGCGACATCAGCCAGTCGCTTTTTATCGGCGACCGACAAAATCGGCGTCACCAATTCGGTTTCGGAAATCTCTCTGCCAAAGGCAGGAAGCGGCAAGAGCAGTGCGCCCGCCCCAAGTGTGGCAAGTTGAATGAAGTCTCTACGATTCAAGGTTTTGCTCTCCTTGTTGGTTCAAAGTTAAGTTGTTTGATAATTGAGGCAAAGAAGATAAGGTTTTAACGCGAAGAAAAAAGCACCTGTATAGACGAAAATCATCAAAGCGAGCGACCGTGCGCAAAAATTCGTAAATACGCATCGTCTTTAAGTTCAAAAGCATGACCGTTAAAAAAACAACATCCAAACCGAATGTTATCATTTATACAGATGGCGCGTGCGAAGGCAATCCCGGACGCGGCGGCTACGGTGCCGTCATGCTTTGGGGCGAGAAGCGTAAAGAACTTTCAGGCGGATTCCGAAACACCACCAACAACCGTATGGAACTCCTTGCCGTTATCGAAGCCCTCGCCGCGCTCAATCAGCCATGCAAAGTGAAAGTCTATTCCGATTCAAATTACTTAGTGAAGGCAATGAACGAAGGGTGGGTGCAAAATTGGCGGCGAAACGGCTGGCGCAATTCGCAAAACAAGCCCACGCCGAATGTAGATTTGTGGAAACGCTTGCTCTCGCTTTGCGAAACGCATGAGGTTGAATTTATTTGGGTAAAAGGACATTCAGGGATTGCGGAAAATGAGCGATGCGATGAACTCGCTGTTGCCGCCGCAAAAGCCCCGAATTTGCCGATTGATGTAGGCTATGCTACTCGTGCCGATGGGTCGTGATGTTTCCCAAAGCGTCCCATTTCAAGAAGAGCGTAGTGTGTCGGTCAATGGCGACTTCATAGCACCCGCTTCCGTCACGGTCGAGCCGCAGGGTTTCTTCTTTGACGTACGAGGAAACCAAGCGTTTGAGGGTGAAATGCGAGCCATCTTTGATTTTTCGCCATCGCATGAGGATAGGAGAAAATTGAAAGTTGTCATCGCTGTAAAGTGCAACGCGTCCGATGTTTGAATCTTCCGTCACAGCGACTTCATAACTTTTCATGCCCAGTGCGTTTCTGGTTTTGAAGATGCCTTTGGCAACAAATGAAAATTTTTCAACCGCGTTCACAAGCGTATTGTCGGAAGTTCGGCGAGAAATCACTTCGCTCTGTTCGTCGATTAAAGATGCAACTTGAAAAAATAATTGGGGAATATGATTGATGCTATCGGCAAATTCGGTGCGCGCATTGGTGAGCGTGGAAATTGTAACTAAATTCGCATTGTTCAGGGCTTCGCGAAGTTGTGCGTCAATGCGTCCGTTTGAATACACGAGGCACAAACAGAGCAAGAGCTCATAAAGTCGTTGTTTACTCAATCGCATAATGTTAGGGCAATAGAATCATTCAAAAAGATTCTCCCAAATCAAACCATCTCATGTTGATGACTTTATCGTCTCTTCCAGCACGAAAATATACGCTTTCTCTTGCGTTTTTGCTTTTCTTCATTGGCTCACTTGTGGGGCAATCGAAGGTCAGTGTTGCGGTCATTCTTGAAGGCGGGCGGGCATATACAGACGAGATTCCTGCCTATTCCCTGCAAAACAAACTGGTCGTAACTGCTGTCGATGTGTGCAATACGCTTAAAATCACGCCGACGGTGACCAATCAGAGCGTTTCAGTTTCAACACTCAATAAGTCGCAACAGCGGCTCGTGCTTGAACTCAAAGCCAACAACCACTTCATCAAAATTCAAAACACGACCGAGAACAAGCCCCACAAAATTGTGCAGTTAGATTCTCCACTTATTCTTTACGGCGAGAAAATTTATCTCGAACCACATCAAGCACGATTGCTCTTTGGAATGCTTCTTGATGCAAAGAGCGACACACTTGGCGGAACGCTCTCGTTCAACTTCGCACAGCCCTTCTCCCTCGATACCGTTAAAACCCTTGTGCCGATTGAACAAATTGCACGCTACACGATTCAAAACGTGATTGTTGAAGAAAAAGCCAACGGCGCGATTGTGCGTATCATCTCCACCAAGCCTGATGTGAAGTATGAGTTTATTCCACCTGATAAAAACGGTCTTGCCTATCTGACCTTTGTCGGTGCAACAGGCGATATGCAAGCCCTGTCTCAAACCTTCAAGAACGGATTTCTTCGGCGTATCAAGCCCATTTCGCTCAGAGGCAGTTTGCAACTGACGCTCGAATTTGACGCGCAGAAATATGTTATCAAATCCACCGACATCACACGCGAACAAGGCACGAACAACTTTATCTTGCTTGTCTTACGCGAGGTCAATGTCCAAGAAATCATTGAGCAGGAAGACAAAGAAGTGAAAATCAACGCCACGCTTGATGAACAACGAAACAAGTGGAAGTTAGATGTGATTGCCCTTGATGCGGGACACGGCGGAAAAGATGTCGGTGCAATCGGCGCGAGTGGCAATTATGAAAAAGATGTCGCGCTTGCGATTGTGAAGAAAGTCGGCAAATTGATAGAAAAAAATTGGAGCGGTGTTAAGGTCGTCTACACGCGCGATTCCGATAAGTTTGTCGAGCTTGATGAGCGAGGCAAAATCGCGAACCGTAACAATGCGAAACTCTTTGTCAGCGTGCATTGCAACGCAAGTGTCAATCGCAAAGCCGACGGTGTGGAAGTGTATTTGCTTGGGCTACACAAAACCGATGCCGCGCTTAAAGTGGCTCAACGCGAAAACGCCGTTATGGTCGAAGAGAGCGACTACCAAGAACGCTATAAAAATTTCACCGAAGAGAACTTGATTATGATTACGATGGCGCAAAACGCCTTCTTGCATCAATCAGAAAAACTTGCCGAAATCATTAGCAACGATATTGCCCGACGCGCCGCTCGTCAAAATCGCGGGGTCAAACAAGCCGGCTTCATGGTGCTTTGGACGCCCTCTATGCCGAGCATCTTGATTGAAACCGGCTATATCTCCAATCCAAACGAGGAAAAATTTTTAGTCTCGGAAGCCGGTCAGACTCAAATCGCCGAAGCGATTTTTGAAGGACTTGAAAAATATCGGCGCGACTACGAAGCGCAAGTCTCCCGCGAATAACGCGCGCTCCAACTTATCTAAAAATCTGTGAAGACTCTGTGAGTTTGTATTGGCGCACAATGTTTTGCAGTTGTTCGGCTTGTCCGATAAGCTCTTGCGCTAAGTGCGTGATTTCAGCGGAAGCGTCTTTGTTGCGCTGAATGGTTTGATTGAGCGCGTCGAGTGCTTTGAGGAGTTTTTGTCCAACAGCGCGTTGTTGTTCGACTTGCTCGATGATTTGTGTCGTGCGAATGGTCATGTCGGTGGTTTTCATCGTTACTTGCTGACTGCTTCGCATCTGTGCATCGACGAGGCTTGAAAGGCGGCTCATAATCGCGCTGGAGCGTGAGTAGTATTGTGTGATTTTATCGAGCGTTTTCTCCGCATCTTTCACCGTGTTGAAACTGTCGCGCACGGCTTGGTTGGTTTCCATAATCGTATCGTTGATTTTCAGCATACTGTTTTGAACACCAGTAACCATGTCTTGAATTTGCAGCGAAGAGCGCGCCGACTGTTCGGCTAATCCGCGAATTTCATTAGCAACAACTCTGAACCCTTTGCTCGATTCGCTGGCAATCGCCGATTCAATCGTGGCATTGACGGCGAGCAAGTTCGTTTGTTTTGCGGTGCGCGAGGCCGCAGCCGCCGTGATGTCAATTTCCCGAATGTTTTTATCCAACTGCGCAACTTGCTGACGAAGCGAATCGAGCTTGTCGGTGATGCCGAGAATCGTGAGGCTGATTTGCTCAATGCCGAACTTCCCGCCCTGAACTTCATTAATCACTTGGCTGAAAACTTGGTTTGAATCTTGAATGCTTCGTGCCGCTTCTTGAATTGAGCTGATAAGGTCTTCAATAAACGAGCGCGTTTCGCGAACATTGATGGTTAAGCCTTGCATTCCTTCCGAGACCGCCATCGTTGTCTCTTCTATCTTGGAGACAGATTGCGTGATGTCTTTAACCGCACCGGTTTGCGCCTCTGAGGCTTTCATCACGCCGGTTGATGAGTTGCTGATGTCCAAAGCGATTTGGTTCAAGCGCATGGTCATGTCGAGAACTTCGCGGACGGATTCCTTAACGTTATCGACAATGGTATTGAACGAAGAAACGATAAGGCTCAATTCGTCCTCTGAATTGTATGAGACGCGCTCGGTGAGATTGCCGTCAGAGATGCGTTTTGCTGACGTGGCGATGCGTTGAATTGGCTCAGAGAGTTGGCGACGGATTAAATAGAATGAGGCAAGCACGACTACTGCGATGCCTAAAAGCGTGAGCGCAATGCCTGTGAGCAGATTGAGCGTTGTGGCTTGGCGTATGGTTTCGATGGGTACAATGATAGAAATCGCGCCTCGCAAGTCGCCTTGACGGTAGCCATAGCCCGTCTCGTATTTGGATTGCACGAATTCTGGCGCGTCGGCTCTATCGCCATGACAGGTGAGGCATTGCTTGCGAATAAATATCGGTTGCACATAGCGATAGACCGGCTTGCCTTCGTATTTCGTCTCTTGCCATATCCCCATCAATTCGGGGTTGACTTTCGTTTGACCTTTCGTTTTAAGTTCAGCGAGGGTTTGCGAGAATTGTTTGAGCGATTTTTCTTCAAACGCGTCAGGTTTGTTTCTTGGATTTCGGAAGTTGAGCGAGACTTGCCGCACTTTGATATTGCGAATATCGTATTGGCTTGACGGCGGCAGCGTTTGAAATGTAGTGTCGACGGGGAAGAGCGTGGGGTTGTAGTGAATAAGCGTGAGCAGGTCGCTTGTTGAATCCGTAATCGAAAAGGGCTGTCGCAGAATGGTTGCGGCGTTATACTCCCACATACCTTGCAAGGTTGTCGCCGTTGAAATCACCTCTTCTTTGAGTTGGGTTTCAATCTGACTTCTTTCCCTCAGTTGCAAAACGGCGTTGACGGCAATGAACACGGTTGCGAAGATGATTCCGACAAGAATCGTTACACGTTGGTCGAGACGAAGTTTTTGCGTTTCCATGTTAAGTGATTAAAGATAAACCGTCCGGAGCGTCGAGAGGTGAGTGCGAGCGCGGCGGACGGTTGTCTTGATGATTAAAAGCACGCCTTGAATTGTCAAGCCGATACTACTTGGTCAGCACGGGCATAGATTTGAACTTGTATCCCTGCGCTTTCATGGCTTTGACGAGTTCATCGACATCTCTTGCCACATGCGCTTTTACTTCGGGCAGTGGCTTGTTGACAACACCGATTTCAGCGTTGAAGTAGTCAACCACCGTTTTCATCAGTTTATCCAATTTTGCTTCTGCCTCGCCTTCTACGACCAGACCTTGCACGGTTTTCGTATCAGGCACAATCGAGTTCTTGAAACTGAAATCAATGAAGTTCAAGATGTTGGGGTTTTGCGTGCTACGTACTTCGGTGGTTTTGTATCGGTCGATATAATCTTGAATGATAACGCCCGGCATACGTTTAGAGACTTCTTCCATTAGGTCAACCAGTGCGTTCATGTAGGCGACGCGCAAGGTTGTGTCTTTGAACGGCACGTCGGCTTTCATGCCTTCCATTTGTTTTTCCCACAGGTCGACGGTTTCAAGGAACTTGCGAATGCGCTGTTTTGCCATTTGTGCTTTTCGCGCTTCGTCTTTTTCATTGGCTTCTTTGGGGTCGGGCTGTTCCAAGCGGTTGCGAAGTTGGCGCACATCGGATTTGAGACGTCGCTCAATGAATCGGTCGCAGTAGGCACTATCTTTCTTGCGAACTGCATTGAGAAAATCGACGCCCTCGTCTTTAATGAGCGGCAACGCCACTTTGATGTAGCGGCAGGCTTCGTCTAACCGTCCTGCTTCAAGATAAAAGTTCGCTAAGGCTAATTGATAGGGGAAGTAGCCGATGTCGGAAGCAAAGGTCATTAGGAGATAGAACTCTTTGCGCACAGGGTCTTTTTCGTTGGCGGCGCGGTCTTTCCAATAGAAGGCTTTTTGCGCTTTATCTTCGAGCGAAGGCACTTCAATTTTTTTGAAGAAGCCGGCTTTGATGTAGGCTTGTCCGCCTGCACGGTCTCGCGTAACCATGCTGTCAATGACTTGCTTAGCTTTATCGCGGTATTGCTCTTGCCCTTTCAGCGGGGTTTGGTCGAGAGCGGTGTAGAAATGCATGATGGCGGCGAGTTTGTTTTCGAGTTGCTCATCGCCTTTGGTTTCCTTGACTTTGTTGAGGTGTTCGGCGGCGATGTGGTAGTTGCACTCGAAGAGAATTTCGTCTTGACGGCGCACGATTGCGTCGCTTCGTTTGCCGACACCTTGTTTGAAGCGAATGTTCAGTGCGAGGGCAACGACAAGGGCATTGAACCAGTCTTTATTTTTGTAGAACTCGTTGGCTTGGAACATTTTCGCTTCTTCATCGATGCCTTGCTCTAATTCTTCATCAATTTCCAAGACGATTTTGTCGCCGTCAATGCGCAGCAATCCTTCGTCGCTCGTTGAAAACACCGATGCGGCTTGCTGTTCGTTGCTGAGCACGTCGCCGAGAATGCTGTCTAAATCCAGACCGAGATTCAATGCGTCTTTGTTTTGGTCGCCCGATTGTTGTGGATTAGTTGCCATTGCTTAAAAAATTTGAAAGTTTGAGAAAATTGCGCTCACGCACGTTGAGAGTTGTCTGTTGAATGCTGTTGATTATTGAAATTGTACCATTTCGGGTGCGTCCAACATTTTTTTTGTGTCGATTAACACCACGACATCGCGTTTTTCCATATCGTCGGGGCGAATGTAAATCCCTTTTGAGAACGGGGCAAGTCGCTCCATTTCGCCATCGGCGGCGTTAATTTTTTCAATCTCTGTTTCGGCAATGCGAAGCACATCTAACACGGCATCAACAATGCAACAAACGGAGAATCGGTTATTTCTGATAATCACCATTTTTTCGGCGGCTTTTTGGCGGCGCGTTTTCTGACGGCGCGATTCAATGCCCAGAACACGCTGAATATCAATGACCGAAGTAATTTCGCCTCGCACATTACACACGCCAAGCACAAAGTTTGGCAATCCCGGCACGGGTGTGATTTTTTGAACGTCTAAAATGGCTTCGATATCGACCACTCGGAAGGCGATTTCTTTTTCGCCGATGAGCGTGGCGATGTATTGCTCGCGGGCTTCGTCGTCGTCGCGGGTGGCGGCTTTATCGGATTCAATCGCGCGTAATCGCTCTAAAATGCTCGACATGCCTTCCAAGTCGCGCATTGTCATGCCCGGTGGAAGCGTGAAGTTCAGTTCCGACAGTTGCTCTATGAGTCGCTCGTTATCCATCGTTCTCACTCGTCATTATCGTTGATGAAAGATGCGTTTAAGTTTTCGTGGCTTTTTTAACTGCGGAAATCAAATCGTCTTCGCTGAATGGTTTGACCAAATATGCATCGGCACCTTGTTTCATGCCCCAGAACTTATCGCTTTCTTGATTTTTCGAGGTAATCATCACAATTGGAATGCTCCCTGTGGTTGCATCTTTTTTGAGATTTCGGCAGACTTGGAAGCCGTCTTTTTTCGGCATGACGACGTCGAGCAAGATGACGTCGGGTTTCGTGGTGCGGGCTTTTTCTTCACCCTCTTCGCCGTCGTTGGCTTCGAGAATGGTATAGCCAAGTGCGGTCATCACTTTTGAGATAATGGTGCGCTCCACGGCGCTGTCGTCAATGATTAGAGCCTTCGGCATAATTAACAGGCGTTCTATGTTGAATGAATGTTTTTTTGAAATTTGAATGAGATTTGGCAGATGCGACCGAGATTAAGCGGTTGTTGCTTCCGATTGTTTAAGATATTTATCGACGACGCTAACGAGGTCGGCATCTTTGAATGGTTTTGTTACATAATCATTTGCGCCCGCGTGAATCCCTAAGTTGCGATCGATTTCAGCGTCCTTTGCCGAGAGCATCACAATCGGCGTAGTGATTTCCATTTCAGTTCGGAGCGTCTTACAGACTTTCAAGCCGGTTGTATCGGGAAGCATGACATCGAGCAGAATTAGGTGCGGCTGTTTTTCTTTGGCGAGTTTCAAGCCGATTTCGCCTGTGCCAGCATCTAAGAGTTCGTAGCCTGAATCGGCAAGGGCTTTTTTGACCGCCATTCGAATCACCGCGCTGTCATCGACAATCAACACTTTCTTGCGCTCGGTAGCACTGGATTGTGGCAGTTCAATCCATTTGCCGTCCAAGAAAACCACGAGGGCTTTCATCACTTGAATCTCGTCCATCTTGAGTTTGAGTGCAATGGTCTTGATGTCGGTTTTGCCATCAATCGCCAGAAAGACTTTCCACTCGGAGAGTTTGAGGGAGATTTCGTTTTTTTCTTCTTCGCCGCGCTTCGTGAGTTTAGGCACCAGCGTCGTGCTTGGAATGCGTTGTTTGACAAGCCCCAGTTCATCAACCTTGACTGAGGCAGAAAGCATAATGCCTTGAATATCGACGCCGGTGCTTAATCCTTGAACGGTCAGTGGAGCATCGGGGTCAAAATTGACTTTGACATTTTTTTCTTGTAACAGCGACGTGATGGTGCGTTCAATTTGAATGCGAATGGCTTTAACAATTTTAGCGGGGTCAACTTTTTTCGTGGCTAAGAGAATTTGCTCGATGCGTTTATCGGGATATTTGGCTTTTTGAAGCGCGATGGCTTCATCGAGGTCTTGGCGTGTAATTAAGTTTTCTTCGAGCAACACTGCGCCCAAGTCGTCGCTGCCTGTGTCGACCGCAATCACAAGTCCGTTTCGGAAAAAGACGGTTTTGGTTACTTCACCGTAGGAAGTCGTTACTTCTGCAATCATTGCGCCGGTCTTTTTGAGTTGGCGAATGAGCTGTAACATTTCCGTAATCGTCCATCCTTTAATGCTACCAGTGAAAGACATGTTGTTTGGGTCAGTTTAGAATATGCTTTATTGCGGAAACATATCGGTTTTTAATATAAACCCTAACCTCTGAAAGTCAAAAAGCACCGATTTCGGTCGGCTTATGGTTTTTGCGAATTGGCTTGCGCGTTTTCTGCCAAAAGGTAAGCGACGCGTACAAGGTCGGTGTGCAACTGTTGTAAAGCCGTGCGAATTTGCAACATATCGATGCGAATTTCCTGCAAGTCGCGTTTGACATCGCCCAGTGTTTCAGCGGTTTGATGGGCTTTTTCAAACGAGCGATTTTGCAGGTCGGCTAACACGCCGAAAGCATCGAGCAGTTTTTCTTCGGGTTGCATAGATATGTCAGGTTTATTAAGTGTTTTCAGATTCTTTGAGTTTCTCGAATTCATCGCCGAAAACCGACATCGCGAATTCCATTCGGTCGGCTGCTGGCGTGGTGAGAATCATACAGATTTTAGACAAATCGTTGTGCAGTTGTTGAAACTCGGCGCGCAGTTGAAGTAAATCCGTCCGCAACTCTTGAATTTCAGATTGAATTTGCAGCAGCTCGGTGTTCGCCATGTCTTGCTCGGTAACGCTCTTGTTTTGAACGTCGGCGTGAACTGAAAGCAAGTCTAAAAGTTTATTGATGGGCTCCATAGTGATTGGTTGAAATGATGTTCAAGAAGCAATGGCGGTTTGCACGGCTGAAAGTGCGTGTTCTAACTCTTGGATTAAATCGGCTTTATCTTCAATGCCGACGGAAAGGCGAATTAAACCTTCGGTGATGCCTAATTGCAAGCGTCGCTCAATAGGCACTGCGACGTGCGTCATTTCCCAAGGGTAGCAAACTAAACTTTCCACAGCACCCAGACTTTCAGCAAAGGTAAAAATGTTCAGTGCTTTGATGAAGGCTTCGACCTCAGTGCGCCCGCCCAAATCCACGCTCACAATGCCGCCAAAGCCTTTGGACATTTGTCGCTTTGCCAAGTCATGCGAGGGGTGCGTGGGCAATCCGGGATAATAGACTTTCTTGACTGCCTCGTGCTGATGAAGAAACTCGGCAAGCGCAAGCGCATTCTCACAATGGCGTTCCATGCGGAGTGAAAGCGTTTTAACAGAACGCATCAGAAGCCAACAATCAAACGGCGATGGCACAGCACCAACCGCTTTTTGATTGAACGCAAATTTTTCATAGAGCGATGAATCATTCGTCATCAGCACGCCGCCCAAAATGTCGCTGTGTCCGCCCAAGTATTTCGTGGAACTGTGCAAGACTACATCAGCACCAAGTTCCAATGGGCGTTGTAAGTAAGGCGTGGCGAAGGTGTTATCAACGGCGACAAGCAGGTGGTATCGCTTGGCTAAATCTGCAATCGCACGAATATCGGAAAGCCGAAGCATTGGATTTGTCGGCGATTCCAAGTAGATGAGTTTGGTGTTCGGTGTAATCGCTTGCTCAATCGCGTTGAGATTTGTCGTGTCGATGTATGAAAAGGTGATGCCGTATTTTGCTAAGACTTGATTGAAGTATCGCACGGTGCCGCCGTAGAGGTCGTCGCCTGCGATGATGTGGTCGCCCGGCGCAAAAAGGCTCATCAATCCTGCCAGTGCCGCAAGTCCTGACGAAAACGCATTGGCGTAATGCGCATTCTCTAATCCTGCCATGACTTTCTCCAACTGTGCGCGGGTTGGATTTTGAGCGCGGCTGTACTCAAACCCCGCACGCGGTTGATTGATACCATCTTGTTCGTAAGTGGTCGCAAGCGAGAGCATCGGCACAACCGCACCCGTCTCTGTATCCGGCTCTTGCCCATGATGCACGGCAAGCGTAGTAAATCCAAACGATGGTTTATTGGTGTTCATACCGTTGTTGTAAGTGATGTTCGGTTGTTCGGTGAAGAAGATTAGCAAGAAGATATTGATTTTCGGCATTAAATCTCACGGCAATGCGGTCATAAAACTGTTAAATGTGTTGCATATATGCAAAGCGTAAAAGTTCTTCAAGATTTTCTTACAAAGCGTTTGTTTTTTTCAAAGTTTTTTTAACTTCAAATACGGTGCCGCTCATCAACACCTCTTTGAGGGCATTATGCAGGGCGCGCAACTATGACAACAGGAAGCCAAAGAACAACTTTCTTGCTTGAAGCAGTGCTACATTTTCAAGCTGGTTTCATTCGTTAAGCCTCAGTGTTCGTTTTGAATGTTGGGGCTTTTATATCAAAAAGACCTCCTCAATTTTCACTTCACTTCTTCTCATTTCGTTATCAAGTTAGCAACACAATTTTGCCATAATTTTCGCGCGATGTCAGCAAGCGGTGGGCTTCTTCAGCGTCCTTTAAGTTCAATCGATGCCCGATTTCAATTTTCACATCACCCGATTCCAATCGCTGTAAAATCCATTGATATGCGGCGTGATAGCGTTCAGGCGTTGCCGTAATTGCCCGCATAGAAAAGCCCAAGAGTTGATGCGAAGAATAAACAAGTTGGTAAGGATTGAGCGGCGGAATCTCGCCTGCGGTGTTGCCAAAAAGCATGATTCTGCCGCGCAAGGCAAGCATTTCAAAATTGTGCGGAAAAAACGCGCCGCCGTTGCCATCAAAAATCGCGCTCACCCCTTCGCCGTGCGTGATCTTCTGAACGCGCTCGACAATGGGTTCAGAAGTGTTGAGCGTGAAAGTTGCACCAAGCCGTTTGACACGTTCAAGTTTTGTGTCGCGACTTGAAAGCGCAATCACCGTTGCGCCTTGAAGCGCGCACAGTTGAACGAGCATCGTGCCAACGCCGCCCGCCGCCGCGTGAATCAAAACCGTTTCACCACGCTCAATGCGTGCAACCGTATGAACCAAGTGATATGCTGTTTGCGCAATCACGGGGAACGCCGCGCCTTGTTCAAACGACAAAAAGACAGGTAAGCGAAACGCCGCATATTCAGGCACCACCACGTATTCGGCATAGCCGCCGCCCCAATGCGAGACCGCAAAGACCTTTTCACCAACCGCAAACCGATGTGCATCGCGACCCGTGCGAGAAACAACGCCACTCACTTCACACCCCATTTCAGGAGTTCGGCGAGACGTGTCGGAATAATACCCAAAGCGAATTTTGACATCGGCATAATTCACGCCAATCGCACTCACTTTAATCTCGACTTCATCATCGCGAAGTTCGGGGCGTGGAACATCAGCAAGCACCAACTTGCCGTCATCGGTCGGCAAAATTTTTCTCATCGTCTTGCCTGTCATCTTGCCTTAAAGTGTTTTTGCAAGCGCAAGCACTTCGGCGGCGTGTTCTTCGGGCTTGACTTCTTTGAAAACACGTTTGATTTTTCCCTCACGGTCAATCAGAAAGGTTATACGGTTCGAGAAGCCCATTGCGCTCATGACGCCGTAAGCCGTTGAGACTTTCTTTTCCGTATCGGCAAGCAAGGTGAAATTGAGGTTGTGTTCGGATTTGAACTTTTGATGCGACTCCACATCATCGACGCTCACGCCCAACACTTCAACCCCTGCCGCCTGAAACTCGGCAAAGGTATCGCGAAAGGCACACGCTTCTTTGGTGCAACCGGGCGTGAAATCTTTTGGGTAAAAGTAAAGCACCACAGGCTTGCCTTTCAGCGAAGAAAGCGAAACGCTCTCGCCGCTTTCAGAAGTCAGTGTGAAGTCAGGCGCAAGGTCGCCCTCTTTAAGCGTCAGTTCAGATTTTGAACAGCTAACAAGCGAAAGAAACAAAACAAACACAAAGGGTTTCATTGCGAAATGAGTTAAAGGTTGAACGACAAAGTTACACATTCGTTGGAAGAGAGAGAACATCTGTTGATTTTGCCAATACACCCCGTTTGCAGTTGCACTTCGCACGAGGCATTTTGTTTATATTCCCAAAAAAATTTTTGATAAAGATGCTCACGGCAGAGAAACAAAAAGCAACCTACGATGACTACGCCCTATTGCCCGAAGGCGCAAAGTATCAACTCATCGATGGAGAAATCGTTGAAATGCCAACGCCCATTGTGGCGCACCAAATCGCTGTCACAAATGTTGCTGTGATGTTACACGAGGTCGTGATGAAAAAGAAATTGGGTCGCGTGCTGGTTGCGCCGATGGACGTCTTTCTTGATAATCATAACACCTTTCAGCCTGATGTGATGTTCATTTCAAATGAACGGCTTGCGATTATCGGAACGGATATTGTGGGTGGCGCACCCGATTTGGTTGTGGACGTGCTTTCGCCCTCAACAGCATATTACGACTTGCGCAAAAAGATGCCGATTTATTTCAAGTATGGCGTGAAAGAGTGTTGGATTATTGATGTCAGCGAAGGCGTTGTGGAACGTTACGCTTGGCTTGACGGAGAGCCGAAGCGCATTTCAAAATCAAAAGGCAGTGAAAAAATCACGACGCCCATTCTGCCTGACTTTGAAATTTCTACCGAACAAATTTTTGCATAACCATCATTTGTCTTTGACCTGTGGAATACGAACTTGTTGTCGGACTTGAAGTCCACTGCCAACTCAACACGAAGACCAAAGCCTTTTGCGGCTGTTCGACGGAATTTGGCGCGCCTGCCAATACGAATGTGTGTCCTGTGTGCTTAGCAATGCCCGGCGCGTTGCCTGTTTTGAACAAGCAAGTTTTGGAATCGGCGATTAAACTGGGCTTAACGACACACTGCACGATTGCGCCGTATTCCATCATGGCGCGAAAAAATTACTTCTATCCCGACCTTCCCAAAGGCTATCAGATTTCGCAATATGAAGAGCCAATTTGCGCCGAAGGCTATATTGACTTTGAAGTTGATGGCGAAAAAAAGCGCGTGCGCTTGGTGCGAATCCACATGGAAGAAGATGCGGGAAAATCCATTCACGACATTGGCGAAGAAACCTACATTGATGCCAATCGGTGCGGCGTGCCGCTCTTGGAGATTGTCAGTTATCCCGACATTCGTTCTACCAAAGAAGCCTCTGCATATTTACAAAAGTTGCGTGCGATTGTCCGATGGCTTGGTATTTCCGATGGCAATATGGAAGAAGGCTCGTTGCGATGTGATGCGAATGTGTCGGTGCGTCCGAAAGGTTCGGAAAAATTTGGCACGCGCACGGAAATCAAAAATATGAACTCGTTTAAGAGCGTTGAAAATGCGATTCAATACGAAATGGAGCGGCAAATTGAAGTTTTGAAATCAGGCGGAACGATTGTGCAAGAGACGCGACTGTGGGACGCAGATAAGTTCGAAACGCGCCCGATGCGCTCAAAAGAAGCGGCACACGACTACCGCTATTTTCCTGAACCTGACCTCGTACCGATTGAAGTTACCGATGAACTGCTTTCGCTCATCAAAGCCGAACTGCCTGAAATGCCCGAAGTGCGTGCCGCCCGCTTTGTGTCGCAATATCAACTGCCCGAATATGATGCCAAAGTAATTACCACCGACCGCTTGCTTGCCGATTACTACGAAGAAATTGCCAAAGTCTGCGGAGACCCCAAAGCCGCCTCAAACTGGATTATGGGCGAAGTCTTGCGCACGCTCAAAGAAAAAGCGATTGATATTTCAGAATTCCCGATTGAAGCCAAACGGTTGGGTGAACTCATTTCGCTGGTTAAGAAGGGCGTTATCAATGGCAACACAGCAAAAGAAGTGGTCTTCGTGAAAATGTTAGACGAAGCGACTCCGCCCGAAGCCATCGTCAATCGAGATGGGCTTGCACAAGTGAGCGACACATCTGCGATTGAAAAAGAAATTGCTGAAGTCCTATCCGCAAGTCCAACACAACTTGCGGACTATCGCGCAGGCAAAACCAAACTCTTCGGCTATTTCGTTGGTGAAACCATGAAGCGCATGAAAGGCAAAGCCAATCCGCAACTCATCAACGACATTCTCAAACAAAAATTGGAATCGGTATGATTGCCGTTGCTTCAAAAGAAATGCTCTCGGCGTGCGACTTGCTTGAAAAACGACGCTTCACGGCGCACGAGTATCTCAAAATGGCGGAACTTGGCATTCTTGCCCATGACGAAAAACTCGAACTCATCGACGGTGAGATTTACAAAAAAATGAGCCCGATTGGATTGCCTCATCTCTGGTGCGTGATGCGCCTGACAAAAATCTTTGAAAGGGTACTTGGAAATAAAGTTTTTGTTTCCGTTCAGAACCCATTGCGGTTAGATGACTACAACGAGCCTGAACCTGATGTGGTGCTGTTTGCGTTGGAAGCGATGAACAGACAGCCGACTGCCAAAGATGCCTTGCTCGTCGTGGAAGTCTCGGATTCAACCTTGAACCTTGACCGCAAGGTGAAACTGCCGCTCTACGCCCGCTTTGATGTGGTGGAAGTGTGGATAGTGAATGTGTCGGAAAAATGTGTTGAAGCCTATCGTGATGCAAAGGACGGAATGTATCGCCAAGTGAAGATGTATGATGAAACCGAAGTGATTGCGCCTGTCAAGTTCCCTGATGTGAGTTTCTCCGTTGGAGAAATTTTGGGTACAAAACCGATGAGATTTTGAGTATGGAGATGACAACGGAACAAACGCTTGCCGCAGAACGCATTCAGCCTGAAAAGCGACGCTTCACAGCGCACGAGTATCTGAAAATGGCAGAACTCGGCATTCTTGCCTATGACGAAAAACTCGAACTCATTGACGGAGAGATTTACAAAAAAATGAGCCCAATTGGATTGCCTCATATCTGGTGCGTGATGCGCCTTGACCGATTGTTCCACGCCAAACTTCTCGACAGAGCCTGCGTTTCCGTTCAGAATCCCTTGCGATTAGATGACTACAACGAGCCTGAACCTGATGTGGTGCTGTTTGCATTGGAAGTGATGAACACACAGCCGACTGCCAAAGATGCCTTGCTCGTCGTAGAAGTCTCGGATTCAACCTTGAACCTTGACCGCAAAGTGAAACTGCCGCTTTATGCTCGTTTTGGTGTCGTAGAAGTGTGGATAGTGAATTTGTCGGAGAGATGTATTGAAGCATATCGTGAGCCAAAGGAAGGGGTGTATCGTCAAGTCAGGGTCTATGATGAAACCGAATCGATTGCACCGATGAAATTTGCAGATGTGAGTTTTTCTGTTGGAGAAATTCTCGGCACAAAACCGATGAAACTTTAATTTTCACAATCAATTCTCAATTAGCCTTGTCATTTTCACTGGTTCATCTTGTTAGACCCACAGCCCAAAAAGAGCCTGCGCCCTTGCTCTTGATGCTTCACGGTTATGGCGCAAACGAATACGATTTAATTGGCATGGCGGACGCGCTGGATTCGCGCTTTACGGTGATTAGCGCACGTGCGCCGCTCTCGCTTGGCAACGGCAGTTATGCTTGGTTTCCATTGGCATTTACAAATGAAGGGATTAAAGTCTTGGACACCAAAGCGGCGATTCAGAGTCGCGCCTTGATTCTGAAATTTTTAGACGAAGTAATTGCACACTACCCAATCAATCCAAAACAAATTGTGTTGATGGGATTTAGTCAAGGCTCTTCAATGGCGTATAGCATTGCGCTCACTGAACCGCACCGATTGATGGGAATGGTCGCCATGAGCGGTCGCTTGCCTGATGAACGCTTGCTCAAACTTGCGCCCGCCGAACATCTCAAAAATTTTCCGATTTTTGTCTCGCATGGACTTTACGATGAAATTCTCCCGATTCACAACGGGCGAGAAAGCGAGGCGCGACTGAAAGAATTGCAAGTCAATGTAACCTACAAGGAATATCCTATGGCGCATCAGGTTACGGCGGAAAGTTTGTCGGATATTTCTAATTGGCTTACCGAGCAACTCAATCAATCATAATTGTAAATGTCGAAAACAACAAAAGAGTATTTTAACGCTTACGCCAAAACATATGATAATCTTTCTACAGGTCGGCCGGAGTTTAACGAGCGGTATGCAATTTGGCGTTTATTCATTGACGAGCAAGCTGCCCGATTTCCGAGTGGGCTATGCATGGACTTAGGATGCGGCAATGGATTTTTAAGCGTTCATGCCGCTTCAAAAGGCTTCAAAGTAACAAGTGTGGATGGCAGTTCTGAAATGCTTTCGCTCACAAAAAAATTAGCGGAAAAAGAAGGGGTTGTTTCACGAATGAGCTTCGTAGAGTCACTTCTGCCGCTTTCAAAAGAAGTGCAAGCGCAGTATGAAGAACGTGTGCAGTTGATTTTAATGTCGAGCGTCATTGAATACATCAAAGATGATGAAGGTGTTTTTCAGCAGTGCGCATCATTACTGCAAAAAGGCGGCATATTTTTGATTTCGTTTCCAAATAAAGCTTCAGTTTATCGCAAGATGGAGTTTTTGTTGCGCAATACGCCGATATACAGCGATTCATATGTGCGACATCAAGTCAGGCAATATGACGAGCAGAACGTCCGTTATTATGCAAATAAATACGGATTCAATCTTCAAAAAGTCCGCTACTTCGCGTTGCCGTTTCAGCGTTACGCAAAAAAAATTTTCCCAGCGCACTACCGACCGCGTTGGGCTTCAACTTTATTTTTGTGCGTTCTTGAAAAAAGATAAATTTTTTGGGTAAAAGGTTCTTTTTAAATTCAAAATGTTGTTTCAACACTAATAGTCAACGAGAACACCAACTATGAAATACCGCGTCATTTCCGCGCTCTGTATTACCCTTTTGTTTTTAACCTCACTCGACTCAATCGCCCAGCAACGCCGTCCAAAGCCTGAACCCGAAATTGCTCCTGATTCTCTTCGCATGATGCTTGCTACGCAGGGCAAAGAGGCGACACTCCACGCAATTTACATGCGTCACTTGCTCAATCAACTCAATAGCGTTGAGAGCGAATACATCAAACTCGGCTACGACGGAAAACGCATCAGCGAAATTCTTGATAGCGTGATTAAAGCGAATCCAAAAGAAGCCGATGCCATTATCGTCGACCTCTCACTCGGCAAGCGCATGGAAGTCAAGCCGATTACAAAACCCACAGGCAATTTTGATGGCAACCTCAGTCCCAACGCTGAACGAATGATTTTCGGCTTGCAGTGGGAAACAAAGAACAAACCGTTTTTGAAAAATCTCAAAGAAGGAAAATTCCCCGACCTCGACCGAGACATGGAGCAAATTCTCATCAACGAAGCCAATACCAATAAACTCGTTGAAGAATACATGCGCACCGCAATTTTAGACCGCGTGCGGCAACACATCAACAGAAAATTCGTCTTCGCCCTTGATGCCAACGACCCGCTCAGCCCCAAAGTCGGAGAAAGCGTCGAAACCTATTTAATCAATAATCTGCGTGTGGTGCTTGGTGGCAAAAACATCTCGGAACTAACACAAATGATGAGCGTTGTAGACAAGTTCTTTGATTAACGAGTGTTTCAGCGGTCTTAATTTTGAGACGGATAATGCGGTGTTCAAATTAAGCCATGTTATCCGTTTTGTATTTCAAACACATTCACGATGAGTTTATCACACATCAGTATTCAGCGTCCGGTATTAGCGATTGTGATGTCAATCGCGATTGTGCTGTTCGGTGCGATTGGATTTTTATTCCTCGGCGTGCGTGAGTATCCGTCGGTCGACCCGCCTGTTGTAACCGTAACCACAAACTACACGGGCGCAAACGCCGAAGTGATTATCTCGCAAATCACCGAACCGCTTGAAGATGCGATTAACGGTATTGCAGGCGTACGCTCAATTTCATCAACGAGTAGCGACGGACGCTCAACCATCACGGTCGAGTTCAATCTCGAAATTGACCTTGAAGCCGCCGCTAACGATGTACGAGATAAAGTAGCGCAAGCCATTCGCCGACTGCCGCCTGATGCTGACCCACCCATCGTTGCCAAAGCCGATGCCAACGCTTCACCGATTCTCATTCTTAACCTCAAAAGCAATGCTCGTAACCCGCTCGACCTTTCCGCCGCCGCCACCAACATTTTGAAAGAACGCTTACAAACCATCAACGGCGTAAGCGAAATCCAAATCTGGGGCGAAAAAAAATACTCGATGCGCCTTTGGATGTCGCCCGAAAAACTCGCCGCCTATGGCTTAACGCCGCTTGATGTTCAAGCCGCCTTGAACCGCGAAAACATTGAACTCCCAACTGGACGGCTTGAAGGTGATAAAACCGAACTCACTGTCAGAGCACTCGGACGGCTTACTAAGCCCGAAGATTTCGAACAAATGATTTTACGTGAAGACGCAGGCAGAGTCATTCGCTTTCGTGATGTTGGCAGAGCCGAACTCTATCCCGAAAATGAACGCACGGTGCTTCGGCGCGACGGCGTGATGATGATTGCGTGCGCGATTATTCCGCAACCCGGTGCAAATCATATTCAAATTGTCGATGATGTCTACAAGCGTCTCGAACAAATCCGCAAAGAACTGCCAAGCGATTTAAGCGTCGCTGTCGCATTTGACACAACAAAGTTCATTCGAGCCTCGATTTCCGAAGTGATTGAGACGATTTTCATCGCCTTTGGTCTCGTGGTTTTTATCATCTTCCTTTTCTTACGTGATTGGCGCACCACGCTGATTCCCTCGCTTGCGATTCCTATCTCGCTCATTGGCGCGTTTTTCGTGATGTATCTCTTTGGCTTTTCAATTAACGTGCTGACGCTTCTTGGGCTGGTGCTGGCGATTGGCATTGTGGTCGATGATGCGATTGTGGTTTTGGAAAATATCTACACGAAAATTGAGCAAGGGGAATCGCCGATGCAGGCGGGCTTCAAAGGTGTGTCGGAAATTTTCTTCGCAGTGGTGGCGACAACGGTTGTGCTTGTCGCCGTCTTTTTACCGATTGTGTTTCTACAAGGACTGACGGGCAGGCTCTTTCGCGAGTTCGGAATTGTGGTTGCAGGCGCGGTGATTATCTCGTCATTTGTTGCGCTCACGCTTACACCGATGCTATGCACGCGCTTGCTCAAAAAGCAATCTCATTCAGGAAAGTTTTATGAAACAACCGAAGCATTTTTCACTTGGCTGACTGCACGCTATCGGCTTTCGCTCAACGCCTTTTTGAAAAAGCGATGGCTTGCGTTTCCAATCGTTGGGCTGTGTCTGGTTTTGATTGTTTTATTTGGCGTATTTGTACCGAGTGAACTTGCGCCAAGCGAAGACAGAGGCAATGTCAGGCTCTTTGCGACCGCACCCGAAGGCGTTTCGTTTGAGTATATGGATTCGTTTATGCTCTCGCTGGGAAAAATGATTGAAGACCTTGTGCCTGAAAAAGATGCCGTTATCACAGTAACTTCGCCCGGCTTCGGAGTTGCCGCCGCCAATACAGGCCTCGTGCGGCTCTTTCTCAAAGAGCGAGAGGCGCGAGAACGCTCGCAACAAGAAATCGTCGATGAACTTTCTACGAAGATGCGCACGCTTTCGCAGGCGCGCACGTTCGTCTCACAAGAGCAAGCGGTTTCAAACCCGCGTGGCGGTTTGCCTGTTCAATTCGTGCTTCAAGCCCCAAACTTTGAAAAGTTGAAGGAAACCCTGCCGAAGTTTTTAAGCGAAGCACGCAAAAGCCCAGTGTTTAATTTCGTCGATGTGAATTTGAAGTTCAACAAGCCCGAACTGCAAGTGGAGATTGACCGAGATAGAGCGCGCGTGCTTGGCGTTTCCGTCGGCGATGTCGCGCAAGCGTTGCAGTTTTCTTACAGCGGTCAGCGATTTGGATTTTTCATTATGGACGGCAAGCAGTATCAAGTCATCGGACAGATGGAGCGGAAAAATCGCAGTGCGCCGATTGACTTGCAGTCGCTCTTCGTGCGCAACAATCGCGGCGAACTTATCCAACTCGATAACCTCGTCAAACTCACCGAGCAGAGCAGTCCGCCACAACTCTTCCGATACAACCGCTACATTTCCGCAACCGTGCAAGCAGGACTTGCGCCGGGAAAAACCATTGGCGACGGCATTGCTGAAATGCGACGCATCGCCGACCAAGTGCTTGATGAAAGTTTTGTAACCGCGCTCGATGGACCTTCAAAAGATTTTGAAGAAAGTTCATCAAGTTTGCTCTTTGCGTTCTTGCTTGCGCTCGTCTTGATTTACCTTGTGCTTGCAGCGCAGTTTGAAAGTTTCCGCGACCCGTTCATCATTCTTTTCACTGTGCCGCTCGCTCTTGCGGGAACGCTCTTCGCGCTGTGGTATTTCAACCAAACGCTCAACATTTTCTCGCAAATTGGAATCATTATGCTGGTAGGATTGGTCACGAAAAATGGGATTTTGATTGTTGAGTTTGCCAATCAACGCAAGGCAGAAGGGCTCTCGAAGACCGACGCGGTTGAAGATGCCGCCGTGCAACGCTTCCGCCCGATTTTGATGACGAGCCTTTCTACGATACTTGGATTTCTACCGATTGCACTTGCGCTCGGTGCAGGTTCGGAAAGCCGCGTCTCGATGGGGATTGCGGTTGTGTTCGGTATGCTTTTTTCAAGTTTTCTCACGCTCTATGTTGTGCCGGCGATGTATTCGTTTGTATCGCCGTCGGAAATCTTCGTTCTGCCTCAAAACAAACAAGTTGAGCTGTTGGAAGAAAAGTGATTAAAAAGAATTTTCATGCGAGATTAGGAAACCCTTTGTGATTACGCTATCTTTGCACCGCTTCGTTAAAGAAGCAAGTTTGCAAGACTCGCATTCGCCGGGTAAAGATTGGTGCAGAAAAGTATCGCTTGTTGAGTTCCCTACACACCGTCGCCTTTTCGCCTCGCCTTTGATTCCAACTGAATTCAGCGCGTCTCGCTTTTGTTACAACATCACTTACAATCACTATGTCATTTACCACACTCGGACTTTCCGACGCGCTGGTGCAAGGGATTCTTGCAACTGGCTACACTGCGCCTACTGAAATTCAATCGCGAGCCATTCCGCTTGCGGTTCAAGGGCAAGACCTTATTGGGCTGGCGCAAACCGGCACAGGCAAAACCGCCGCTTTCGTGCTTCCCGTGTTGCACAAACTCTCGATGAGTGAGCCGCCGCAACCCCGACACGTGCGCGCACTCATTCTGACACCCACACGAGAACTCGCCACTCAAATTGAAGCCTCAATCAAAAATTATGGGCGATTCATGAAACTCTTTTCCGCGACCATTTACGGCGGCGTAGATATGTTTCGTCAAATCTCGCTCTTGCGTCGCGGCTTCGATATCGTCATTGCAACGCCCGGTCGTTTGATTGACCACTTGGGTCGCAAAACGATTGACCTCTCAAAAGTTGAAATGCTCGTTTTAGATGAAGCCGACCGAATGCTCGATATGGGCTTCGTCAACGATGTTAAAAAAATCATCGCCCTGCTTCCACAAGCGCGTCAAACCTTGCTCTTTTCAGCAACCATGTCGCAAGGCATTAAGTCGCTGACGGCATCGGTGCAACGCTCGCCGAAACTCGTGCAGGTCGGCGAAGAGCGCAAACCGGCGGATTCCGTTACGCAGAAATTTTACAAAGTCGAACAAGACCAAAAAACCGCGTTGCTCTTTCACATCTTGGATACGGTTGAGATGGATAGCGTACTGGTCTTTTCACGCACGAAGCACGGCGCGGATAAAATTCAACATCGATTGGAGCAGCGCGGCGTTCAAGCGGTCGCCATTCACTCCAATCGCACGCAGTCGCAGCGCGAAAGAGCCTTGCGAGGATTTCGGCAGAAGCATTACAAAGTGCTTGTCGCTACCGACATCGCCGCTCGCGGCATCGACATCGAAGGCATTTCTCACGTCATTAACTACGACACGCCGAACTTCGCCGAAGACTATGTTCACCGCATTGGTAGAACCGGACGCGCCGCCGCCACAGGCGACGCTATCACCTTCGTTGCCCGCGATGAATACAAGCACTTCCGGCGTATTGCCGAATTCATTGGCAAACGCTTGCAACTTGAACACTTCCCAAACTTTTCAGGCACTGAAACCGCAGACTTGCTCAAAGAAGAAGGCATTTCGCGCTTCAAGCCCGATGAAGAACGAAGCGAACCGCAACATCGCCATCGACGACTGAAGCGCGAATCGCAACAGCAGTTCAAATCAACCAAAAGCAGTGAACGCAAGAAAAACGATACACAAGGCTTCAGCAAACCCGGCGAAAAGCCCCAGCGCAACGGCTTCAAGAGCAACGGCTTCAAGCATCAGGGCTTCTCGAAACATAAGGGAGGCGGCTCT
>Ga0272446_1001763_pt1 | contig 30792 bp, 30 predicted proteins | sample YNPCB0061_FD_194587 | JGI IMG/M metagenome (GOLD analysis project Ga0272446, IMG submission 194587) | Hot spring microbial mat communities from Yellowstone National Park, WY, United States - YNP-CB-006-1 | ecosystem: Environmental > Aquatic > Thermal springs > Hot (42-90C) > Sediment | place...
AATTCCTTTGAGCAAGAAAAGAATTCTTTTCTTGACGGCTTTTTTTACGCTTTATCCTCTTTTTGAAGTCTTCAATGCCGCTTGCTTCTTGCTTGACGACTTTCTCTTCCCGAAATGGAGAGAAGCCGAACTGCGAAAGCCGGTATTTATCGTCGGAAACCCTCGCAGCGGCACCACCTTTTTGCACCGGCTGATGGCCATGGATCGAGACCACTTCTTTACATTTCTTACCTGGGAATTGATCTTTCCCGCCATCATCCAGAAGAAGGCGCTCTCGATGTTGGGCCTTCTGGATCGAATATCCGGAGGGCGCATCTCGCGCAGAATCGAAGACAGAGAGCGCCGTCTCTTCGATGAGTTCGACAAAATCCACAGAATCGGTCTTTTTTCTCCGGAAGAAGACGACAAACTCTTCATTCACAACTGTTCCTTCCATGGATTGATGTGGTTTTTTCCCTATCAGGAATTCAGCAGGTTTCATAAATTCGATATGTGTCTCACTCCGGAGCAACGAGTGCGCATCATGGCTTTTTATCAGGATTGCCTGAAACGTCAGGCCTATTTTAAGGGAGCTGGAAAGTCTCTTCTCTCCAAAAACCCCGTTTCTTCATTAAAAGTCGATAGCTTGCTTCAATGTTTTCCCGACTGCCGGATCATCTATCTGGTGAGAAATCCACTGCAAGTGGTGGCTTCGACGCTGAATATGGCGCAGTCCATCTGGAAGCGTACCGCAGGGGTGGAAAGAGACGATGCGTTGTTCCAGAATACCGTATATGAAGTCGTGAAGCTTTTTTATCTATATCCCCTTTCTCGATTGGAACGTGAACCCGAACATGCCTATCGGTGCATTCGATATGAAGATCTCATACGTGAGCCGAAACAAGCGGTACAGGGAATCTATCAATGGCTTGGATATGATATGAGTCGCGAATATCGGAGCGCGTTGGAGGAGGAAGATCTGAAATCTCGTAGATACACCAGTGAACATATCTATTCGTTGAGTCGGTTCAGGATCCGACCGGAACAGATTCGATCGGATCTGGACACCATTTTCAAACGGTTCGGTTATGGGGATGAAGAGGATCCTGTTGCTCGATGAAGCGGTGATTGCAAGCGATCGGGAGAATGCGTAATGGAAATGGTCAACTATTGGTGGAAGAATCACCTTAAAACCATCGTTGCGGCAAGACAGGTATTTGGGGCTGGGGAACCATTTGTGCGCGCCCTTCTTGGAAAACCGGCTGCGCTTTTCCTGGATCAAGTCTGTGGTGCACTGGATCACGTGCTTTTTCCATCGTATCGCCATCAGAACATTGAACGTCCCGTGTTTATCATGGGACATCCGAGATCCGGGTCCACCTTTCTTCATCGGTTTCTGCATGGTACCAACGAATTTGTTTGTTTCCGTTTCTGGGAAATCATGTTTCCCTCCCTGACTGCAAGAAAAATGATGGCTCCTCTCATCCGGAAGAGGATCCGGCAGGGGCGCAACGTGGTGCTCCCTCCGGAGACAGGTCATGATCAAAATCTCGAATCTGTCGAGGAGGAAGAACTCCTCTTTTTCAAATATTTGAATACCCAATTCATTCTCCCAATGACGCCACTCGGGTTTTCCGATGTGCCATGCGACGATCTTGTCTTTGCCGATCAGCTTCAGCCCGCTCGTCTTGTTTCAGAAAACATGAAATATCTTCGAAAATGTTTTCAAAAGCAGATGCTCTGGACAGGAAAGAAGCAGATCATCGCCAACATGAACTATTCTGCGATGCGGTTGAGAGGATTGCTGGAAGAGTTTCCGGATGCGAAGGTGATTTATTTGATCCGTTCGCCCTACGAAACCATTGCGTCTCACCTGACCCTGCACTATCATGTGATTCATTACAACTGGGGGATCGATCACATCCCCAAGAGAAAAATAGATGCATACTTTGAACAACGCTACCGCTATAACGTGGCATACTATTTGTATGTAGAGCAGCTGATGGATCAAGGTATACTCGATGGCTCCAGGACGTTGGTGTTGCGATATGATTCCATGAAAACGGCCTTTAGGGAGATGATGCAGCAAGTTTTCGATTTCATGTGCATTGAGATGAGTCCTGCTTTTCGAATAGCGATCGAGAAACAGGCCTTGGCGCAGCGCAGATATCGCCCCATCCATCAGAATTTCCCACTTGAACGGTTTGGGATAACCGGAAAACGGGTGGCAATGGATTTGGGATCTATTTTCGAACGATATCACTTTGACGTGTAATGAGGGGGAATCATGAAAAAGTCCAAGGGAATTTCTGCCCTATTGAAAATGGGTGCTCTCATCTTTGTGTTTTCCATTTTTCAACATCCCGTTTATGGAGCGCCTTCCGACGATCTTTACACTTTTTGGCGAAATCTTTATGCCCAAAGCTCGAGACAGGAGTATCCATCCCTTCAGATCGAGTTGTTGGGGAAGGCCCCGATTGACGAATGTTTTTATGGTGTTGGAGATCCCCGCAACGCCTATGCTGCAGCAACATGTGACCAGGGACGATGGAAAGTGAACGGCGGGCAGGTGTGGGGGATGGTAAAGTCCGGCAGCAAGCTTTGGTTCGGTACACGGGAAAATCCGATGTGCGTGACCATGGGAATGTCCGGTGTTCGAACTCCCATATTATCGGATTTTGAGGTTTGTGAATTCGGACAGAGTTTTCTGAGACCGTACCTCCCTGAAAGTATGGGAGACTGGCGTCCTCCATTCATCTACGAATATGACCTGACGACCGGGCAAGTCTTTCAGAAAATGCTCCTTCTTCCGGGCCTCGTGGAAGGATTGCCCATCGTCCATGGAACGAGAGGTGCCGCTCAGAAGGACGGGATCGTCCTGATGGCTGCGGTTGCCGGTATTGATGAAAATAGCATGTCGGTGGTCCTTTTTGCTTTCAATTCCGATACCGGACAATTTTTGGGATGGACAACGCTTCTGGATTCGAACGGCGTTCCCTATAGAAGTACCAGACATTGGTTGAGTTATCGAAATCAGATGTATGGGTGCCTATGGGTGGAAAATGGCGGTCGCATTCTGAGGTGGCTTGGGGATCCCCAAGCAATCAAAAGCGGGGACTTGTCTTCCTTGTGGAAATTTGAAGAAGTAGGGGTCATGGATCAGCAGCCATCAACGATTGCCGTTTACAATGGAAATCGGCTTGTCGTAGGAACAAGACAGACGGATACGAAGCGGTTGCTGCGAGGAGGAGAACTGTGGTTAAGCCCCCCCTTCGATGATCACCTGAGTGCGAATGATGCAGGAAAATGGAAGGTGGTATGGAGTGTCGCTCAATATGATCCGGACCTTGTTTCTGCCGCAACGACTGCCATTGGTGCCTTGGCCTTTTTTGACGGCTATCTTTGGTGGGGGACGGAAACGGAGATCGGAAAAGCTTGGGAGGTTCATAAACAGTTTTATGGAAAGATCAAGCCTGGGTATCCTACCGATGCAGAGTCCCTTGCAGCGTTGTATGGTACGTGGCGTCCCTTGAGCCTTTTTCGAGGATGCAGCTTGGAAAGTACTTCGCAACAAATTGAGCTCGTATCGGGTTTTGACTCTCTTCCAAAATATACTTTCGACACCGCGTCCGGGCAAGGAAAGTGGGATGTCGTACCCAATCGCCTGGGGAAGACGGCGTGGACCGTCGGTGGGCTAGGCAATTGGTATCAGGTGCAAGCATATTCCATGACGGTTTTTGGTGGAAAACTCTATGTGGGAACCAATGAATACAGCCACAGAATCGCCACGGGAGGGATGCAGCTTCCGCCCTTTCCTCTGCCTCAATATCCGGACAAAAGTTTATGGGGGGCGGAGTTGTGGCGAATCGACAACGTAAATTCTTATCCTGTTGCGGAGAGCCTTTCCGGAATCGGCAATTATTTCAATACCGCCGTACGAAACATGATTGCAGATGATGCGATGTATATCGGCACCGGGAATACCAACAATCTGGCTACGGTGGAAGCTGGCGGTGCCCTTGGAGGCTGGGAGGTGTTGCGCTTGACAACGGTAAAATGAATGGATGCACGAAGAACCTCGTCCATGCATGAAGAGAAAGGGGGAGGATTGGCAGCAAGGGGCTTTTGATGGGGGGCGGGTGGGAGGCAATGGATTTGGCTACGGGATGAACGCCAGACAGTCAAAAAAGGTCAAAGGATATTGTTTCTTGGATGACATTTTCTGATGTGTCGGCCGGCTCAGGAGGAGGAAGTATCGAAGCGCTCAGAGAAAACAATCGCAAATCTCGATCAATGATGAAAGGAGTGCTCTATGAAACAATATATCTTAAAAGTAGCTTCAATTGTTTTTGCAATCGGTTTCCTTGTGTGGAACCTTCCAAGTGTCGCTGATGCACGCATTCAGAGACCCGGCTTGACGCAATCCGAGATCAAAGCAAAGGGAAAGGCAGGATATGAAAAGGGGATGAATCGATGGGAGGACCTCAGTCCGGAACAGCAGCAGCACATGGAGGAAATCGCTAAACAGCGTGCGACGCAGGCAAATCAGACCGGTAAGGAATATTGGAATTCCTTGAGCCCTGAGGAACAACAGAAACTCCTGGAGGGTAAAGGCCGCGTTGTGGATAATGCAAAGGGAAGATGGCAGAAGAAGCCACAATGATTTGCAAAGCGCAGGTGCGGATGCATTCTTCGCACCTGCGTGATAAAAAATGAGGCAATAGAAAGGGGCTTCCGATTGAAATCCATTACAGTCTCTGTCCTGGTGATGGCGGCCATTCTTGTCGGGTTGGTCGGATTTGCGTATTGGAAAGACCCCAGACTACCCCTGGAAGGGGTGAAGGACGGTGGAAAGGCATTCCTTCAAATCCTGCCGGCGATGGTTCTTGCTTTCATCGCTGCAGCTCTGATCTCGAGGCTCATACCGACGGATGTCCTGACGGCATGGTTGGGGAAAGAGGCGGGATTTCGGGGCATCTGTATCGGGACATTGGCTGGCTTGCTCACGCCAGGTGGTCCCTTCGTTCAGTTTCCCATTGTGGCGACACTTTACGAACGTGGGGTCGGTGTAGGACCTGTAGTGGCTTATCTGAGTGCCTGGGCGTTGCTTGGAATCAATCGTCTTTTGATTTTTGAAATCCCTCTGTTAGGGTGGCGGCTCTCATTGTGTCGGTACTTGGTCACACTGGGGTTTCCTGTGGCAATCGGTTGGATGACCCAGCAAATATGGAATAGAATGACATGACATTATGCCCGTTGGACTCGTAAGAAGCATCGATTTTCAACAGAGACGAAGCGGTAACAACAAGATGTTCGGCTCCACAATTAATCAAATACAATGAGGATGCCTCTATGAAAAGCAAGATAATCGTTCTGTGTATGGGATGTCTGCTGATCGGTTTATCTCCGGTGAAAGCAGCTACCAATTACTGTAATCACGTTTTATTTCCCCTTCAGCCCATGGCTGTATGGACATACAATCGAGTTGCGGCCGATTCTGAAAACGAGGGCTACACATTTGCTGTGCAAGGCGTTTTTACAAAAGGGGATAAGACGACCGCATCGATCAATTTCACTTCCGCTGCATTGGGGGGCATATCCTATCCATTGCTTTTTGAATGCAGTGAATCCAACGGAATGACGCTTGTCGAATTAAACAACATCATCATCCCCTTACCGGATGGATCGGCAGTCAAACTCACGCTGAATGAGCAAAGCGGCACCATTCTACCCCCGATAGCCCTGTTGCAGACGGGATATTCGTGGCCATTTGTTCTCGATTTTAAGGGAAGTTATTCCTCAACCAAGAAAAAAGCTGTCGCAGTCGATGTGAGGATTGAGGTTACCTCCATGTTGTCTGAAATCCTTGATACCTTCGAAGTTGCGGCAGGGGCATTCAAACATGTATATGTGGTTCAGCAGGATGTGTCGATTCATGTGACCATCGCAAGAATGAAGAAGCCCATTCGGACGTTGAGCAGTGTTCGTACGTGGTATCTTGCAGAGGGAGTGGGACCCGTTTCTGCGGAATTTCTGAATATGATATCGGATCTGATCTCCTACTCACTTCCAAGTGTTGCCACAGAACAAGGGGAAGAGTACTGAGATAGGGAGCGATTCTTGAAGAACATTCTGATACTCTATTATACGCAGAGCGGCCAGCTCTTAGAAATTGCGCGATCTTTGACCAAACCCCTCGCAGAATGTTCGGAGATCAACCTTCGGCTGGTTGAAGTGGAGCCGGTGATTGCCTATCCATTTCCGTGGCCTTTCTTCAGGTTCTTCGATGTCCTTCCGGAAAGCGTCCTGATGGAGGCGCCGGCGATGAAGCCCCTTTCTCTTTGTGAAAACGGTCCTTACGATCTGATCCTCTTGTGCTATACGGTTTGGTTTCTTTCTCCTTCTCTGCCCATCACCGGTTTTTTGACATCATCCGATGCCCGTATTCTCAAAGGGGTGCCCGTCATTACGGTCGTCAATGCCAGAGACAAATGGGTGACGGCGCAGGAGCAGGTGAAACGCTGGATCGATGATCATGGCGGCCGATTGGTTGGGCATATCGCCGTTATTCCCGATACTCCGGCCTTGGCAGGACTTTTGACAACGCTTCGGTGGTTGTGGGCGGGCAAGAAAAAAGGGTTTTGGGGGTTTCCGGATGCAGGTGTTCCTAAAACTCAGATCGAGGGATTGGAAACGTTTGGAACACTGATCCGAGATGGTCTGATGGATGGACGCATTGCGAAAGGGCTTCCGGTTCTGGAAGGGCATGAGCCTGCGAAGATGGATCCCGATCTCGTTCGGCAGGAGAGGGTGGGATATCGGATGTTTCGATTTTGGGCGCGCGTCCTTCGCTCATGTGGTCGGCAGGGGGATTGGAAACGTATTCCGATTCTTGCATTGTTCGTGATCCTCCTGGGAACGCTGATCGTCATGTCGTTTCCGATCGGCATGGCCTTGAAGTTCATCATCGATCCGTTGCGAAAGATCCTGCAAAAGAATACAACTTGAAAATATGTGTTGGATACGGCAGTATCATCGGATAATGACCTCTCGATGCTCCTGAACAGCAGGCCTCCAGAAGTCCGTTTTTTCGCGGTACCTCAGGATATCATGGCGGTTCACGGTCGATAGCCTGTATTGTCGTCAAAGCCGTTTTGTGGAGACGACATTTACGGTAAGGAGGTTTATGGTTGTGATGCATCTTGATGCATTCAGCGATCGTTCGTATGAAGTATAGGGGATACCCAATGAAGTCTAATCAAGAAAACCTCAAGGAAATGGGGCATAAACAACAGGTCGCCATTACAGGAATCGGCTTGCTTTGCTGTCTTGGGGTAGATACGGAAACATGTTGGCAAGGCATGGTGGAAGGCCGCTCTGGAATTCGTCGGATCACACGGTTCGATCCAAGTCGATGCAAGACGCAGATTGCCGGCGAACTACCGCAGGCGTATTTTCAAATGGAAAAAGATTCATTTACCCCCAAAATTCTTCGGCAGAGTACCATGGCTTCCAGGGCGACCATTTTGGCGGCCCGACAGGCCTTAAAGGATGCTGCACTGGATTTGGAGGTCCTGGACAAGGAAAAGGTCGCGGTCATTACGGGATGCGGGGGGTCGACGTATGGAGATGAGATCGCCTTTGTCGAACACCAGAACTCCAAACGTCGGAGGAGAGTGCCGATCGTATCGCATGGAATGCTGAACGCTCTGTCCGCGTGTTTGACCATTGAATTCGGTTTTCAGGGCCCATCCTTCAATGTGGCGACGGCATGTGCCTCTGGGGCGCATGCCGTTGGGCTCGGTTTCGATTATGTCCGTCATACGAATGGGCTGTGCATGGTCGTGGGCATCGACACCCTGATGTATGAAGAAACGATCGAAGCATTCAACGCTTTAATGGCGCTTTCGGAACGGAACGAAGAACCGGAGAAGGCAAGCCGTCCTTTCGATGGACTTCGTTCCGGATTTGTGATATCGGAAGGAGCTTGTGCCCTGATATTGGAGCCATATGAAACCGCCGTTTCCAGGGGGGCCGGGATCTATGCCGTGATCACCGGTTATGCGGCGACTTCGGAAACCCATAACATCATTGCGCCGGATATGACGGGCGCAGGGATGGCCAATACGATGAGGCTGGCGATCGAGCGTGCCGGAGTGTCGAAGGAAAAGGTCGGCTATATCAATGCGCATGGGACTTCCACATATCACAACGATCTGGCGGAAACACGTGCGATCAAAATGCTTTTCGGGGAAAGGGCCTACAGGATTCCTGTGAGCTCCGTCAAATCGATGATCGGTCATTCCATTGGCGCTGCAGGGGCTATCGAAGCCGCCGTATGCGCCTTGACCCTGCAGCGACAGATATTGACTCCTACCATCAACCATGAGGTGAAGGATTCAGAGTGCGATCTCGATTACGTTCCCAATGAGGCAAGACGGGTAGAGGGATTGGAATGCGTTCTCTCCAATTCCTTCGGTTTTGGCGGACATAACTGTACCATCGTTTTGGAACGACATCCCCAGAACTCGGTATAAGGAGACAAGTGTCACGCATGCATTTACCGGAAACCAAGCAGATTCTCCTCTCTCTCGAAAACGGCATCCTGCTTCTCGAAATCAACGATCCTCCCAACAACCATCTCTCCTTTCAGGTGCTCAAGGACATTTCCGAATGTCTCGAGGTGATCCGCTCTTCTCACGTAAGAGCCGTTCTGATCAAGGGAAAGGGACGAAATTTTTCCAAAGGGGCAAACCTCGAAGAAGTGGGGCAACTTTCGAAGGAGCTGCATGAAGATCTTTTGAAGTCTGCCAACCGGATGTTTCTGGAAATATCGAGGCTGACAAAACCCGTGATTGCCGCCATCCAAGGGGCATGTTTCGGTGGGGGGTTGGAACTCGCCCTGTCGTGCCACCTGCGTTTCGCTGCGGACAATGCCTTTCTGGGGTTGCCGGAGCTGGGGCTTGGCTTGCTGCCGGGGCTTGGAGGCGTTCATCGTCTGATACGGGTTGTGGGAGAAGCCAAAGCGTTGGAGATGATCCTGCTTGGAGATCTGGTGAATGCCGAAAAGGCCTTGGAAATGGGGCTGGTCAACCGCGTATTTCCTCGAAAAATGTTGATGGAACGCGTCAACCTGCTGATCAAGACCATTCTCTCTGTCCCTCAGGCGGCCATCGAAGAGACGTTGTCCCTGATCATCCCATCCAGATCGCAACGGGAACCCGTTTGGATCGATCAGGCGAGCGAGGGATTCCTGCGATTGTTGTCTTTATCTCCTGTTTTCAGAAAAACAGAAAACCAGATGGATGAAGTCGCAACAAGTCATCCGTCCAAATAGGAGCGATGTCCGGCATCATCGCAACAGGTCTCATCCCCGAAACCTGATGCAGCCGGGGATGACGGATAGCGTCGTGCCTTGACTTGTGACGACTTGATCCATCTTTTTGAGAAGAAATCGGTTCTGTCCATTGAGTGCATTTGATCGCATCATGATGAAGAAAGGGAGGCATGGGTATGGGAAGGGTGGTCAGCAAAGAAGAGCGTCAACAGATTTTTGAGGATATTCGGCAGTTTCTGGCGGATGAATTGGAGGTGGATCCTGCAGAGATTACGGAAGCCACCGATGTCGTCAATGATCTCGGGGGAGATTCCGTCATCTTTCTCGAAATCGTGGAGGAGCTTCGTGCGAAATACGGCATTCAAGTAGAGGTCCGAACCATTGGCCAGCTCATGTTGCGAAAAGCGATTTCCAACATCGGGGAAGCCGTGGATGTCTTGTGCGAAGTGATCGAAAAAGGCGAAGAACTGGTGGAAGCGGAATAAGGAGACCCTGTTGTGAGGCCTCAGAGTTCTCATCACGGTGGCCGCCGAAGGGTCGCCATTACTGGGATTGGTATGGTGACACCCCTTGGCATCACCACCCAGGAAACATGGGATGCCATGCTGCAGGGGAAATCAGGTGTTCGCAGGATCACCAAATTTGATCCCTCTTCCTGTCAAACGCAGTTCGGGGGAGAGCTTCCGGATGAATTTTATCAATGGGAGCGAAAACACCTGCCCAAGCGCCTGTTCAAACAGACCGTTCGGACGGCGCGGATCATGCTCAAGGCAGCGGAAGAAGCGATGCAGGACAGCGGAATGGTTTCCGATGACCTGCAATCGGATCGATGCGCCGTCGTCATGGGAAGCAGCGGATCCAGCATCCGCAGCCCGCATGACATGCCGGAGCCGGGAGCGGAGAAATTCAAGATCATCCGGGAAATGGTCAATGCCATCTCCTCGTGGGTGACGATGAAATATCATCTGCAAGGGCCGAGCTATACCCTTTCTGCGGCATGCGCTTCCGGGTCCTATGCAGTGGCCAATGGTTGCGATCTGATTCGTTGGGGGGCGTCCGATGTTGCCTTGGTCGGCGGGGTGGATACGCTTCTGACGGAAAATACCATCCTTCGCGGGAATTTTCTGCAGGTACTGAGCCGTGCCGATCATCCGAAGGCCATGCGTCCTTTCGATTTCAAGCGAACTGGCTTTGTGCCTGCGGATGGCGGGTGTTGTCTCATCTTGGAATCCGAAGAACACGTTCGGGCAAGAAACGGAAAGGTGTATGCCTTCATCGAAGGATATGGCACCGTTTCGGAGGCGTACAATATCTTCCTTCCGTTCCCCCATGGAAAGGCGATGGCCAGGGCAATGGCCTCTGCGCTTTTGCAGGCCGGTATTCCAAAGGAAGATGTCGGCCTCATATGTGCAAACGGTACGGCAACGATCATCAACGATTTTTACGAGACCCAGGCCATCAAGGAAGTGTTTGGGGAACATGCCTATCGCCTCTTGGTCCCGGCCGTGAAATCCATGACGGGGCATACCGTAGGCGCTTCGGGAGCCATTGCAGTATCCGTTGCGGCTATGGCTCTTTGCACGGGCTGCGTTCCACCTACCATCAATTATGAACACCCGGATCCGGACTGTGATCTCAACTATGTTCCGAATTACATGGTCCATGCCGAAGGGTTGCATGCGGCAATGGTCAATGCCTTCGGATTCGGGGGCCATAATTGCTCGATTGTCTTGACGAAATAGTTTCGTATGGTGAAGCTGTCTATGGAGGAAAGCGAGATGGGCCTGGTTGAAGGAAAGCATGCCCTGGTCATCGGCGTTGCGAACAAAATGAGTCTGGCATGGGCAATTGCTCGAGCCATGCATGCACAAGGCGCGCACGTCGTCCTCGGTTGTGTGGAAAGCGCTCGAAAGCGGGTAGAAAAGCTCGGCAGAGAGATTGGATGCGATCAGGTTTTCGCTTGCGATGTGCGAAAAGACGATGAAATTGAAGGGCTTTTTCAAAGGACCGGAGATTTCTTTCATGGTCGGCTCGATATTCTGGTGCATTCTATCGCCTATGCGAATTTGAACTACCTTGGAGGCGAATTCATCGGGGTGACGAGAGAGGCATGGAATGAAGCGTTGGAAATCAGCGCCTATAGCTTTGTGGCCTGCATGCGTGCAGCGAGGGAGCTAATGAGGGCCGCAGAAGGGGCAAGCGCCATGGCGCTGACCTTTGCCGGAGGGCGGGAAGTTGTTCCGGGATACAACATCATGGGAATCGCCAAGGCCGCCTTGGAATGTTCGGTGCGCTATTTGGCATACGATCTTGGCCCGGAAAAGATTCGTGTCAATGCGATTTCCCCAGGTCCTGTGCGCACGATCTCCGCATTGGCCGTTGCGGGGTTTGAAACGGGATTGAGAACGATGGAAGAACAGGCACCTTTATTGCGCAACGTCCTGGTGGAAGAGGTTGGCCATACCGCTGTTTTTCTCGCCTCTTCCCTGTCGAGTGCGATCACGGGATGTATTCTCCCAGTAGATGCAGGCGCCCATATCCTGAGTCGTCCTTCCATAGCTCGTAAAGAACATAAAAGATAATCCGGAGGAAGTTTCATGAATCCAAGGCCTGTATATATTACCGGGATTGGTTCCTATTCACCCGGGAAACCGGTTCCATTCGATGAAATTGAACACGTTCTCGGGAAATTGACGGGGGTTTCCCAAAAACTGGCCAGGCGAATCGAGCGTTTGAACGGTGTGCTGAAGGAAATGCTCGGTGTTGAATACAGCCATTATGCCATCGATCCGGATACGGGACAATGTACCGAATCCAACGTGAGCATGTGTGAAAAATCGGCACGTCAAGCCCTGATGCAGGCTCAAATCGAACCTCGGAATGTGGATCTGATCGTATATGCCGGCATCCTCTACGATGTCATGTGTCCGCCGAGCAGTGTGCTGGTTCAGGATGCTCTCGGGATCCCATACTGTGCGGAGATGAGTATTCATTCCAATTGCACGGCCATCTACAAGGCGCTTCAGGTTGCTGCGGATTCGATCCGTATCGGAAGGTACAACACCGCCCTGGTGGTTACTTCCCAGATGTCCTCGGCTTTTCTTCGGGCGTCGTATTTCAATCAGAAAGCCATCACCATCGAACAGGTGATCTTGAGATGGTTCTTGAGTGATGGAGCGGGGGCCTTTGTGCTTTCGGCGGATCCGGGTTCTGCGCTGAACCTGAAAGTCACGGAAACCTATCTGGAGTCGGTGGGCCTTGGCATCAAACCCAGTATGCGCATGGTGGCAGGTGCCCTGAATGCCGATTTTCTCGATGTCTATGAAAAGGGCTTGCATCATCTGGAACAGGATATTTCGACGGTTTCGGAGCTTGCTCCTAAATTGTTCAAGCAAGGGTTTAATACCATGTTGGAAAAAACCGGTCTGAACGTTCGGGATATCACCTGTTTTTTTGCCAACATTCCTACCAACCACATGATGGACTTACTGGTTAATGGACTGCGAAAAGATTATGATTTTCCTGAGCTAAAGTTTTATACAAAATTGGCTCGCCGGGGGTACCCGGGGGCGCCGGCGGTGGTCATCGCGCTGGATGACTATATCAAAGAAGTCGGAACGACTCCGGGAGATCGCCTCGTCAGTTTTGTGACCGAATCCAGCAAGTGGATGCATGCGGGATTCATTTTGGATGCCTGTTGATTCCGCCGGCTGGTCGGTTCTGGGAAGGATGTAGGGGCCCATGGAACATCGTGTTGTCGTCACCGGTTTTGAATTGATTACGGCATTGGGGCTGGATTGGCAAACTACCTGGGAAGGCCTCGTGGAAGGTAGAAGCGGCGTCAGCGAAATTCGCCGCTTCGATGCGTCGGGGTATGATGTGCGCATCGCAGCGGAGATTCCCGATGCATTCGTTTCCTATGCCCGAAATTTTGTCAAAGGCAGGCGCGCAAAACAGATGGCCCGAGCGACCACCCTATGCTACGTATGTGCCAAGAAGGCCGTGGACAATAGTGGGTTGGACTTCGAAACGATGGATCGAGATCGTTGTGCCGTCATCATGGGAGCGGTGGACACAGGACATTCTCTCATCGAAGATCAGAAATTTTGGGTGCTCAAGACCATGCCCCATGCCTTGAGTGCTTGGGTCGCCATCGATTATCGGCTGTCCGGCCCAAACTATACGGTGTCTGCCGCATGCGCTTCCAGCGCGTTTGCCATCGCCCACGCCTATGATCTCATTCGAACGGGCAAAGCCGATGTTGTGCTGACAGGAGGAGCGAGTTCCATCGTCAATCCGGAACATGTGGCAGGGTTTGCCGAGCTGCAGGCGCTTTCAACGGCCAATCGGGATCCGAAATCAGCCAGCAAACCGTTTTCCCGAAACCGAGACGGTTTTGTGATCGGAGAAGGGGCTGGGGTGCTGGTATTGGAGTCGGAAAGCTCCGCCCATCGCAGACAAGCGACGATTTGGGGGGAAGTCATCGGATATGCACTCACCAGCGAGACTTACAATATCATGGCTCCCGCGAAGAACGGTTCCGGAATGGCGCATACCATGCGGCTTGCCCTGAAAGACGCTCGCCTCCAACCGGAGGGGGTCGACTATATCAACGCCCATGGTACCTCGACCTCCTTCAACGACAGATACGAAACCATGGCCATCAAAGAAGTTTTCGGCGATCACGCCTACAGGATACCGATATCTTCCACCAAGTCCATGATCGGTCATACGGCGGCGGCTGCGGGGGCGGTTGAAGCCATCGTATGTTTTCTCACGATGGCTCATGGCGTCATCCATCCCACCATCAATTATCAGCCCGATCCGGAACTGGATCTGGATTACGTTCCCCATCAGCCGAGATCGAAGACAGTGAATGTCGCTCTGTCCAATTCCTTTGGATTCGGTGGAGTCAATGCCACGCTCGTTTTGGGCCGGTATTCGAAACAGAGATCGAATGAAGATGGCTCTTCGGCGTAGATTTCGACGTGTTGGAGAGCTGTGAGAGGATGAAGGAGACTTTTCGGTGAACCCATTGATTTGCGCTGTTTTTCCCGCCTTCGAAATGAAATATCCCAGCTACGATATTTTCCAGTTGGCGGGGTATCTTCAAATGCTGGAAAAAAATCTTCGTGCTCTACCGGATGTATGTATCCCGGATGTGGAAATCTTTCGGGCGGCCTATGCGTCCCGTGACGATTATGAAACGATGACCGATGAGCAAAAGCATCATCTATGCTATGTCAGCAGCTGCACCCTGGTGGATTATCTGAAACTGCGGCATATTTCCATAGACTGGATCGCTCCTTACAGCATGGGGCTTTTTTCCTCTCTGTATGCGGCTGGATGTCTTTCGCTGCAGGACGGCTTTGCCCTCATGAACCATGTCTGTCAAACGGCCCTGTTGGTCGGTAGAAATCTGAAGGGCTACGGCATGGGGGCGATTGTCGGTCTGTCGCGTTCGAGAGTGGAACGTCTTCTTCATGCGTGCTGCAGCGAGGTGCAGATTTCGGATGAGCTGACGGACAATTTAATCATTCTTTCCGGGAAAACTTCGGAATTCGATCCCTTGTTCGACATGGCCATGAAAGACGGTGCGATTCATTGCAAACATCTTCCCGTGGAATTGCCTTACCATTCGCATCTCATGAAAGAGGCGGAGCCCATCCTTCGGGCGTTTGTGGATCGATTGCCTCTTCGCGATCCGGTGTGTCCCATCGTGGCTTGTACGGACCAGAAGGTCTTGACGACGGCTGCCGATGTGCGGGAAGAGGCCTCCACCAATGTGCTTCGTCCGCTCAACTGGAAGCGAACCGTCGAAGTCCTGCTGAAAAAAGGCGTGGATCATTTCGTGGAATGCGGATTCTGTGAGAATCTTTCGAAGATGATCAAGATGACGGCAGGATCTCTGCATGTCTTCCATCCAAAGCGGTTCGAAAGACTGCTGCCGACGATAGCGAAAGAAGGTTCTCTGTCGCAGATCGATACACCCAAATCCCGCATTGCGGGCCGATCATCATGAACGAATCGATGTCCCCAAGGGAACAAGGGCGTGCAAGCAGTGGAACGGTGCATGGTCGAAGGGCGGACAAGGTAGGGTATATCCGGTTGGATCGTTTTAGAAAATCGAACAGTTATACCAGGGCCATGCTGGAAGAACTTGAGCGATGTTGGGAGGAAATGGAAGAAGACCCGGCAGTGCAGGTGGTCGTCGTTCAGGGAACGGGTGAGCGTGCCTTCTGCGCTGGGGCCGATCGTGTGGAGATTTCCCGATCCGATTACCGGCATGCCCTGAATCTCAAGAGTGCACGGATGTTTTCCCGGATTGCTGATGCGCCCTTCGTTACACTTGCAGCGGTGAACGGCGCGGCTGTCGGAGGAGGACTGGAGCTGGCGTTGGCATGCGATCTTCGGATTGCCTCCGACAATGCGTTTTTTGCGTTTCCGGAGCCCGGTCTTGGGCTGATTCCCGCTGCAGGCGGCACCCATCGACTCCCCAAAACGGTGGGAATCACGCGGGCGAAGGAATTGATTCTGGGGGGAGTGACATGGAAGGCTTCGGAGGCATTGGCCTATGGATTGATCAATCAGGTGGTGCCTTCCGAGAAGCTCGACATGGAAGTGGAGCGATGGGTCGAACGCATCTGCAGGTTGGACCCGCTTGCCTTGCGTTTGGCGAAGAAGGCGCTGAACGCGTCTTCGCGTTTCGCCGAAGGGCAGGATCTGGAAACGACGATCCAGGCTCTTCTCTACCATCTGAGATGGGAACGGTTCAACAACAATACAGGTAATTCTCCATGACGCGCACATGTTCATCTTCGAAATCCATACCGATCGAAGCACCACGGATTCTTTCGGTAGGAACAGCCAATCCTCCGAACAAATATACTCAGGAACAACTGCTTGAGTATTATCAAGAAACGGACTGGAAGATCCGATCCATTTTCTTGGGAGGGCACATCTCCACCCGCCACCTCTACCTTCCTGAACCTGTCAATGGGATGATGCCGGAGGAGTCCAACGAGGAGCTGATCCAAAAACATCTGCGGGGCTGCCTCGAGATCGGTTCTCAGGCCATCAACGAGTGCCTGGAGCCGCTCGGACTGGCCCCCTACGATATCGATTTCCTATGCTGTCTGAGCTCAACGGGCTTTTTATGTCCAGGAATCACGGCCCATCTCATCAAGAAAATGGGATTTCGGGAAAATGTGCGTAGAGCCGATATTCTGGGGATGGGGTGCAATGCAGGGATCAACGGCCTGCAGACGGTGACGGATTTTGCGAATGCAAACCCCGGCAAGCATGCCCTGTTGGTTTGTATTGAAATCTGCTCTGCCGCCTATGTTTACAACAAAAATATCAATACGGCGGTTGTGAATTCCTTGTTTGGCGATGGGGCGGCCGCCGTCGTGGTATGTCGAGATGCCCGGCTCACCTGGAAGGATGGGCCTCAGGTGCTGGACTTCGAACCCCATATCATTCCGGATGCCATCGACGCGATGCGCTTCGGTTTGGAAAACAACAAGCTGTCCTTTTATCTGGATCGAGACATTCCCTATGTCATCGGTATGAATGTGCTCAAACCCATCAGCAGGCTTCTGGGAAGGCATCAACTCAAGAAGCGGTATATCCAGCACTGGCTCGTTCACTCGGGAGGCAAGAAGGTCATCGATGCCATCGCCTACAATCTTGGACTTACCCGACACGATTTGCGTCATACGATCCATGTATTGAAGAATTTCGGCAACCTGTCGTCGGCATCCTTCCTGTTTTCGTACAAGGCATTGCGCGAAGAAACGTCTTTTCAGGAAGCGGATCAGGCCGTGATGATTACCATGGGGCCGGGGACATCCATTGAAACCGCCCTGCTGCAGTGGTAGAGGAGATGGAAATGAAAGATTACAAGACGCTCAGGGTCACTCAGGAAGGCAACGTCGTCACGGTTCGGCTTCATCGGCCGGAAACCGGAAACGCCATCAACATGCAGATGGTGTATGACCTCAAGGATGTCGTGGACATCCTGACGGATGCCGGTGATGTGGCGGTCATGGTGCTTCGAGGAAGTGAAGGGGTTTTCAGCCGAGGGATCGATCTGAGCGATTTTTCGCTCGACAAGCCACCGGATATCTATGGTCTTCAGCATTGGGAGAAAATGTGCCGCCAGATCGAGCGGCTCAACAAGTATACGGTTGCCGTCGTTGAAGGAGAATGCATCGGAGGCGGCCTTCAACTCGTCCTGCTCTGCGATGCTCGGATAGCAGAAAGAAAGGCGGTGTTCCAATTGCCGGAAGTGAAGCTGGGGTTTCTTCCGGGAATGGCGACATTTCGTCTGGCAAAGTACATCGGGCTGGGACGCGCCAAGAACGTTGTATTGACCGGAAAGACCCTCAAGGCGGAGGAAGCCCTCTCCTGGGGCATTCTGGATGACGTATATGATCTGGTCGACCTGGAAAAAGCGCTTCAGCAGAAAATCGACAAGCTCTTGCCGTTGCATCCGGGGGTTCTGGAGTTGGCAAGGCGCCTACTTCTGGAATCCTATGCATCGGAATATGAAGATTTTATCGGAGGATTTCTGGCGGCCCAGCATCGCGCGATTCATGGGGATGCGTTTCGGGAGCTCATCCTCAAGGCTCCGGCCGGGACGAAGGCCCAGGAGATCTTTGTCCCCAAGGATACCCCGAAGCCTTCCCGGAAGAAATGATTCGATTTCCCCTCCTTTCCGGATGGCTGAAAGGTTTTGAGCAAGCATGCCTGTCGATGATGGGCGGCTTGGACGAAGGAGGGTCAAGGAGAAGAGACATCGATGCGTGTCGGATTGATCGGCTACGGAAAAATGGGAAAGGCGCTGTTTTACCTGCTGATGCAGGGGGGACATGAGGTGACGGTGGTTTGCCGTACAGAAGAGAGCGCCAAGGAACACGAGGCTCAGTTCTTGAAGAAAACGGCCAACGCATGGAAAAGGGCGGGGCATTCTCCGGATCGCATTGCCGAAAAACTCGAAGCCATGAAGACGTCGATCCGGTTTTCGGCCTCTTTGAATGCCCTGGAGGGAGCGGATGCCGTCATGGAAAGCATGACCGAAGATCTGGAATTGAAGAGGCGCATGTTCCGGGAGGTCGAGAAGGTCGTTTCTTCCTCCGCATGGCTCCTGACCAATACGTCTTCGCTCTCCATCGATGCCATGGCTGATGTCCTTCGCTACAAAGAGCGGTTTTGCGGTTTTCATCTCTTCCATCCGACCGCGTTGATTCCTCTGGTCGAAATCGTCACCGGTCAATCGACGTCACCGCATCTCGTTGAAGCCTTGTTTCCCTTCGCCCGCGGCCTGGGGCGAACCCCGATTCGGGTGGCAGACGGCCCCGGTTCCGTCATCAACGGCATTCTGGTGCATTATTATGCGGAAGCCGTCTATCTGATCGAAGAGGGGCTTGCACCTCCTTCCGTAGTGGATCAGGCGGCAAAGCGATATTTCTATGTCGGACCGATCGAATCCATCGATACCATTGGAATCGAGCTGTTTCTGACAGGGGTGAAATCCGCTCCTGACGTTTATTCCGTCTGTCCGATCCGGTGGCATGCAGATGTCGATGAACGAACGGGGCAAGCTCGTTCGGATGCCGGGGCTCGGCCTGGGTATCATTGTCCCGAGTTGTTGTTGAAGATCTTACGGGATGGGCGCATGGGAAGGGCTTCCGGAAAAGGGATCTATCTTTATCAGGGGGGGAAAGCGATCGATGACGACCCCATGTATTACTTGGATTCATCGAGGTTTCCCAATGGAGCGGAGCGGCCAATAGAGGAGGAAGCCATCGTCAGACGTCTGGTGTACGCCGTGTTGAACGGAGCCCTTTGGAGCCTCCATCTTGGTGCGGCCACACCGGAAGCCGTCGATATGGGCGTTCAACAAGTGCTGCAAATGAAGGAAGGTCCCGTTGCCATGATGCGGCGTATGGGGTATGAAACGGTACGGGAACAATTCGATGCCCTTGCGGCCGAATGTGGACCTCGATTTCATCCTCCGAACCTTCCGTCCATTTTTCACTAATCGGGGGGATTGGCGGTCTTTGACTATTCGACCCGGAATGGAGCATTGCAATGCAACCAAGGCTTACCAGATATAGAGCCGCCATGGTGTGGTTTCCGGTGCTGCTGGTCCTGGTCTGCTTTCAGGTTTGCTTTTCTCAGGAGGAGGAAGGCTGGCATTCTCTCGATATCGCGGGGTGTTTGGAGGGGAAGGCCGAAGGCGTTTGGAGCAGGGCCATGGATGGAGAGGATTTCCAGTTCGGAGGCACCGACAGGTATGCCGTCTACTGGCGGATGCTGTTGCCGCGGCTCGATCTCTCGAAATATCCGGATGCCCATTTCGAAATCCGCGGTCAGTTTCCTCATGCGACCTATTTTTCCTTTCATGTGAATACCGAAAGAACCCGCTTTCTCAACAAAATGACCGATGAAGACATTGAGCCGGATCCGGGTTCCAGCAATCCGTTTCGGAAAGGAGGCGAATATCGGAAAGGCCAAACGTATACCATCTCCGTGATTCAGGACGGTCAGCAGGGGAAAGTGAGCCGTTCCAATCTTCTTGTCATTCCGGAATCGGGGAGCAGGGAGGAGGAATATGTCGTTCTTTACCGGATGTATGAGCCGCTGACGGGCAGGGATGGCGGTGTGACGCTGCCCGGCGTATATTTGGTGGCCAGGGAAGGGATCACGGATGAAAACCGCTGGAAGGAGGAATGCTGTAAACGAATCAAAGGCGGCGGCGGGGTTCCTGACTTCCTGTTCGGTTTAGAGCACAGGCTCGACAAGCGGTCGCAGCGATTGGCAAAGCGCACCAAACAAAAGGCCATTCTCTATCATCCCCCCGATCCCATCGAATTTATCATCGGAGACGATTTTTTCGGAATGGTGAACCATGCTTTTCCCGCAATGCCGGATTTCATGATCAAAAACCATCCTACGGGCGCCAATATGGATACCCGATATCTGGCCGCCTTTCTGGATCCCTCCAAGGATGTGACGGTGATCCGTTTCAAGCCGCCGGTGGCGGGGAAGGATGTCCGATACTGGTCCGTCAGTGTGTACCAACCGTTCAACGGCTTGATGTATGCCTATGCTACGGCGAATTACAAAGATCTTCAACCTGATCCGGACGGCTTCATCACGATCGTATTTACGGATGAGCGGCAGAAGCCGACATTTCTCTATGACCCGGTCAACCGGCAGCCGCCTTCCGGAAAATACAACTGGATGCCTTACGGCAGCAAATATCCGTTGATCTGGTTCCGCTACTTGCTTCCTTCACCTTCCTTCCAGGAAAGCCCCGTCTACTACTCAGGGGATCCCTACGATGGGAAAGCCATTCGGGCACACATGAAGGCATTTTATCCGAAAGCGGCGTATTTCACGAGTAGGGAATTTGAAACATCCGTTCAGCAAGGAACCCTTTTGCAACAATTCCATGACCGATGAAATCATGAAGGCGTAGAAAAGTGCCGGATGATGTATCGCGCTACATTCCTCGGTGTGGCAACATCCATCTCAGTAGCGTATGACCGAACACATCGGTTTGAGGGAAGTCTTTGGCTGCGGTCTTCGTTGATGCCGGATGCATATGGTGGGCCTTTTGCAAAACCATTCATCAGAAGAGCCAAAGAAACCACGCACGTCACGAACCAGCCAAAAGGGTTGTTGGCGGCGTAGCGATCCGCAGGAAAGAACATCCGGTCGTCATTCCGGTATACACGATGTGTGCAGTTCCCGATCGGTCCGGATCAAAGGTGTTGCCACCATTGCTCGAGCGATATCTTTCGGCTTCCAGATTTCCTTGAAGCCGAGCACACCGACGTAATCCCCTCCCATCGCGTAGGGATCCCAATAGTACACGGCATATTGGCCTGGAGATGACAATTCGATATCGAGAATGGGGCCTTTGTAGTAGGATTTTCCGCCGAATGGCTCATAAAAGATTTCCCGATCTGTACCCGGCTCCACATTGGGAACAACAATGGCCCCGTATCCTTCCGGTAGAGCGAATGGGATTTCGACGGAAATCTCGGGTAACCCCGGTCCTGCCACAAGGAACCATGGAACGAAGTCGATATAGGATGCACATGCCGGAACGAGCAACTCGGCATAGAAACGCGTCGGGCCTTCAATGACGAATGTGGCGACATCCACATCGTCCGATGGATGGGTTCCATCGGTTTGAAGCCATGCATACAGGGCGATCGACTGTTCGATGTCTTGTACGATGAATGGATTGGAGGTCGAATAGTCCTGTCGTTCGATGTAAGGGACATGTGCATCGGCGTTACCTGAGATGACGGCCAGTGAGACGGCCAAGGTGATCAGCATCAATGCTTTCATGATAGGCTCCTCGAGTTCAAAATGAATGGCAAACATCCACATTGCGACAACAGTAAGCATGGAACCCGCCTTGTAAATGGATCGTACCCGACCCATATCCGGTTTTATTTTTTGGATCTTGCGACGAATATCGGTGCTGCGCTGATCTGTATTGCCTATTTCCGGTATTTCGTCTTTTCCGTAGATGAAAAGCGGATTTGGTCCGTCGCCATTCCGGTGACCATGGCCCTGATCTTGGCCGGATCCGGCTTCCTGATTCAGTATGGATGGAAGGCGAAGCTGCTGCATACGGTGCGGCAGGTCGCTCAGGGGATGCCTGTCGCCGGGGATGCACTTTTGGCTGCACGCCGTCGGATCATCAATCTTCCCCTCTTTGCCGGTGTGATCAGCCTCACCAACTGGGGGATCGGCGCATTGATTCTGTCGTTGATCCGGTTTTTCCATTCTCCCTATGAGGAACAGTTTTGGACGGCGGTGCAACAGGGGTCGCGGGTGTTCTTCGGTGCATTGCTGGCCGGGCTTGTCGCAAGCACCATTGTCACGTTTTCCCTGGAAAATCTTTGCAGGCGCATCCGGCCGATCCTCTTTCCCCTCGGGGACATGGACGGGGTTCCGGGAGCCATTCGGTTCAATCTGAAACCGAGACTTCAGCTGACGTTCACGCTGACCAGTGTGCTACCGATGCTGCTGTTGGCGATCGCATCGTACAGTCGCTTGAAGAGCGCCATTTTGGAGGATCCCGACCAGGCGCTTCGCGACCTGCTTCTTCTGATTTCCTTTACGGTCTCTATCGGGTTGGCGGCCGTATGGATCATCTCCCGGTTGTTCGCATCCAGCATTCTGCGACCTGTTCAGGATATCGAAAAAGCCTTGAAACGGATCGAAGCCGGCAGCCTCGATGTACTGCTGCCGGTGTATGCCTATGATGAATTCGGTTTGATGATGGAGCAGTTCAATCGAATGATCCATGGTCTTCGGGACCGATACCGCATGCGGCAGTCCCTGAACATGGCAAAGGAAGTCCAAAGAAATTTGCTGCCTGCCTCCGTTCCGGACATCGACGGGCTCGATATCGGCATGGCGAGCATTTACTGTGACGAAACCGGGGGAGACTATCTCGATTTCATTGACGCAAACGACGGGTCTTCGGAAGGATTGCTGATCGTCGTCGGGGATGTGTCCGATCATGGCATTTCTGCAGCCTTGCTGATGGCTGCCACCCGGGCCTATTTGCGGATGCGCTGCACCATGCTCGGAAGTCTTTCGGCAATCATCACCGACCTCAACCGACACTTGTGCAGGGATGTCGGCGTTTCGGGGAGGTTCGTCACCCTGTTTGCGGCGCTCATTGATCCGAAATCGGATGAACTGGTATGGTGCAACGCAGGACATGATCCGCCGATGATCGCCGGAGGGGATCGTGTCGGTGTCGAAGAACTTCGAGGGGATCATTTGCCTCTCGGCATCGATGAAGGGGAGGTGTATCGGGAAATTCGAACGGAATTTCGGAAGGGAGACCTGCTGGCGGTCTTTACGGATGGGGTATGGGAAGCCAGAAACGCACACGGGGAGTTCTTCGGAAAGGATCGCCTCAAGCAACTGATCCAGACCGATGCCGAAGGGCCGGTCCAGAAGTTTCTGGATCGGCTGATCGACGAACACAAACGCTTTCTCGGCGATCGTCATCCGGAGGACGATATCACGATGATGATGGTTCGAAGGGCAGCTCAGCCATCCGCTCAGGAAGAGGGGATGAATCCACGCTTCTGACGGGAGGCTTGCCGCTCGGCTGCTGAAACCAGCATTCCTTTTGCACCGTCATGGATTTTGGGGTATAGTGCCCAAGTGTGGAGGATGTACCGAATCTATCGACACTCTTTAGAATCGAACCATGAAACCATTCGTGATTTCTTCAACCCTACCAATGCAATCCCCTGATTTTCCCATTCGTCGTTGCCTCATCGCAATCGTTCTGCTGATCGGCTGGCTTTCAGGAAGCCTTCGGGCGGAGACGGTGACCCTTCCCGTCCGAATGGATTATCCCATGCTTCGTTCCCTGGTCATTGCCAAGGCATTTACGGAGCCGAACCAGACAGCTACCGTCGTATCGAAGGCCGATCCGTGCAGAAGGGTGATCATTTCGGAACCCCGATTCCGGATGGAAAAGAACCTGCTGCGCTCCGAAGCCAGGCTGCATGTCGAGGCCGGCGCCATGCTGGCCGGCGGCTGCCGGCTGTCCATGAAGTGGGACGGATTTATCGTCATGTATCAGCGCCCCCGAATCGATTCGGCATGGGTGCTGACCTTCGAAAGTGTCGATTCCACGCTGCTGAATGTTCAACGTCAGCCGACCCAGCTTCCCGACCTGATCTGGCAGCTGATTGCAGAGCATGTGTATGATTTCTTCGATCGAATTCACATCAATCTTGCTCCCCCGGTCAAGGACGTCAAGGCCGTTTTGCTGTCGCTGTTTCCGGAAGATACCCGGGAGAATGCCTCCCGACTGATCGAAAGCATGCGCCCGGGACCCATCCGGATATTGGCGGAAGAAGTCGTCGTGGAAATCCTTGCCGATACCGGGAAACCGACTGCTCAGGGAGGGGAAGGTCCGGAAAAGGCGCTGACTCCGGAAGAAACGGCGGCCTTCATTCAGGCATGGGAATCCTATGACACTTTTCTCGTGGCGATTCTGCAGAGTCTGATCAACGAGCCGCTGTCTGCCGAGGAACGCAGCACCATCTTCGCTGCGATCATTGATGCTCGGCACCGGTTCGTGGATGGACTGACCCGACCGCAACGTCGAAGCGGAAAGGATTTTGTCCGAGAGCAATTCATTGCGACGTGGAACCGGCTCTCACCGGTATTTCGATCCCATCTCGGTGCGGATCCGTCCAAAGCGCTGCTGGCCTATCTCGCCTTTTTTTCGGCATCGGATGCACTTGCAGCGCTCGACAAGATCGGGCCGACGTTGGGGATCGAAATCAGTGAGGATGGGCTGATCCGATTGGCCCGACTCATCACCCAGAAAGAAGTGGCCTCTCTTCAACCGACGGATGCCGTCGATCCGGGATTGCGCAAGGTGATGGGGCTGGGCGCGCCGATCGAAATCGTCGGGCCGGCATATGATGTGGATGCGCTTCAAGTCCCTTCGACGGAAGGAGAGGATACGGGATCGACCGTTTCTCGATGGGTCGATCGGCTTTGGGTGGCCGTTTGTCATGCAGCCGATGAAGTACCGCCCGCCGAAATCGCCCGCATACGCCAATGGATTGCTGTTCCCGGGAATGTGGACAATTTCGCCCAGCAGATTCTGGTGCTTCTTGCCGATGTCACCGAAGCCGACATGAAGAAGAATCCTGTTCCCGAAGCGTACCGCAACCTGTACAGGTCGATCATTACGGCTACGGCATGGCAGGAGAGCTGCTTCCGGCAGTATCTCCTGGAAAAAGGCAAGATCACGTACCTGCGTTCCTATAACAACACGAGTGTCGGCATGATGCAGGTAAACGAAAAGGTTTGGAAAAATATCTACGATATCAAGGCGTTGAGATGGGATATTCGGTACAACGCACAGGCGGGAAGCGAAATCGTCAACCAATATTTCACGCGTTTCGTATTGCCGAAGGTCGGCAAGGAATCGGATGATGCGACGATCGCCGGCGCCCTCTATGCCTTGTACAATTCCGGGCCGGGGGATCTGAACCATTATTTCAAGCGAAAGGCCGCCGGAAAGCCCAATATGACCGATCGGCTGTTTGCCCAGAAATTCGAGTGGGTTCGACAGGATCGGCTCAACCAGATCGCTGCCTGCCTGGGTGGCTGATGGGCTTGCGGATCCTCCAACGCTTTTCGAGAGAGGGATCGGTGATCGATCTGATCGAATCCGGGCGAAAGTATTTGGCCCTGTCCCGTACCCCACACGGAATCATCGATTTGGCGGCTCCATGTTTTGCCGCGTTGGCCGTCAACGGGGCCTTTCCGCCGTTTACAATTGTGGTGCTCGGTTTGCTGACCGTCTTTTCGGGATATACGGCCGTTTACGCGGTAAACGACATCGTCGACTATCGGGTCGATCGAGAAAGGCGATCCGTTGTTGCAGGAAATGCCCTCCGGCAGCCTTCCCATGACCTCGATGCCGTCTGGATGCGCCATCCACTGGCAGAAGGGGCTTTGAGCCTGCGGCAGGCCGTTGCCTGGGCATGCCTCTGGGGAGGGATCGCAATGGTCGGGGCCTGGCTGCTTCATCCCGTATGCTTGATGCTCTTTGTAGCCGGGGTGCTGCTCGAAACGCTCTATTGCAAGCTTCTCAAAGTGACGGCCTATCGCACCCTGGTCAGCGGCGTGGTGAAAACCATCGGGTCGCTGGCCGCCGCCTTTGCCGTGGACCGCCACCCGCCGATCGGCTATCTGATATGCCTCTTTTTGTTTCTCTTCTTCTGGGAGATCGGAGCGCAGAACATTCCCAACGACTGGTCGGATATCGAAGAGGATCGGCGGATCGGGGCCAAAACCTTTCCGGTCGTCTTCGGAATCGAGCGATCCGCAGTGGTGGTGTTCCTGTCTTGTGGTGTGGCGTTGGTGTTTCAGACACTGACGTTGGCGAACAGCCGGGCGAGCTTCCCTGTCGTCGTGAAGATCCTATGTGCACTGGCCGGGCTCTGGTTTGTGCTGATGCCCGCAGCCGGGCTCTTGTTACGACGAAGGCCGTCGGATGCCATGGTCCTCTTCAACTCAGGAAGCTGGTACCCCCTGACGCTGTTGCTGATCGTTGTGGGATCGCTTCTGGCAGGTCAATAGAACGGCAGCCTGTTCCAGAAATCCGGATCCTTCTGCTGCCATTTTTTCCCGAAGGTTCGTTCGCAGAACCCCCCCATCTTTTTCAGCCACCTGCTCCAAGGGTTTTTGCCGGTCTCGATGTCTTCCAGGATTTCCTCGAGAAAGGCATCGATGTGGGGAAGCTCTTCCTTGGGGATGTAAAAGGATGCTCCTTCCACATAGGACTTCTTGACATCGGTCATGCTGAGTGCCTTTGCGGTAAGCATGACCGATGGAACGCCCCGCCTCTTGGCCAGTGCAAGCAGCTCGTAGCCGTTCACCCCCATGATATCCAGAACGGCAAGATCCAGGGGGCGGCTCTCCAAGGCAGTCTTGGCCTCTTCGAAGGACGAGGCCTTGATGATCGTACACATGGGCAGCAAGTCCTCGATCGTGTCGAGAATGTCCGGCTCGTCGTCAACGATCAGAAGCCGTTTGCCGTTGAGGTATCGATGATCCGTCATTGGGCCCCTTCTTTCTGTGGAGATGTCTCCGGTTCGATATCCGAAAAATTGATTTCGAGCATTCGAATGCTTGCCAGGATGCGCCGGACATTCTTTCCGAGGGCGGGAAGCCGTACCTCGTGCCGTTGCAGTTCTTCGGCAATGGATCGCATGTCCGCAATTTTTCGGCAAATGGTCTCAAGGTCATGGGTGCGCTGCATGGAATCTCCCGCTGGGTTTCAATGTGCTTTGCGCAGGTCCTTAAAGCGTTTGGCCTTCACTTCATAGCGAGGCAAGGTGCCCGGGGAATGGAACTCGAGGTCATAGCGCAGATTCGTCTTGAGTCGGAGCTGGTCGTTGAGTTCCCGGGTGATGGCCGTTCGTCTGTCCGGATCGGTGCTCAACAGCTCGACCTTGAGGCGAATGCGATCGGTATCCCCGGCCTTGTCGACGATGACTTCATATTCATCCCCGATGCCGTCGATTCCTCGTACCACTTCTTCGATGGCGGAGGGTGAGAGCAGCACCCCTTTCACCTTGGTGATGTCGTCGGCCCGGCCCTGAACGCCTCCCCGGATCAGCCGGAAGCTTCTACCGCAGGGACATTCAGCATCGGCCCATTCGATGATGTCCTTGGAGTCGAATCGGATGCAGGGTTGGGCGATGCGGTCGAAGGCCGTGATGACCATCTTGCCCCTACGGCCCGGCTCGGTGATGATTTCACCCGTATCGACGTCTTCGATTTCGACCAGAAACATCCCTTCGTTGACATGGAGCCCTCCCGGTTGGGCTTCGCATTCAAACGACCAGGCACCGATTTCCGTGGCGCCCGAATGATCGTACACCTTGGCTCCCCAGGCGGATTCCATCCGGTGTTTGGTGCTGGGAATGCTGGCGCCGGGTTCTCCCGCACAGGTGATTTTTCGGATGCCGATGGACCGGGGATCGATGCCGAGCGCCTGTTTCGCCGTTTCCGCCATGCCGAGGACATAGGTCGGCGTGGCCATCATGGCGGTGGCCCGCAGTTCCTGCATCTTGAGAATTCGGGCCGATGTGTCGAGAACACCTCCCGGAACGACTTCACATCCAATCTTCTCCGCACCGTAGTGCCCGGCCCAGAAAGCCACGAACACGTTGTATCCGAAGGGGATGAACACCCGGTCCTGAGGGCGATAGCCCTGCGCCCACAGCAGACAGGCCCAGCATTCCGCCCACCATTCCCAATCCTGCCAGGTGTCGGGCTGATATACGGGCTGTCCGGTCGTGCCGCTGGTCTGGCGGAATTCGGTGACGTCTTCCAGCGGAACACATAGGGCATCCCCATAGGGGAACGGCTCCTTTCGCTGAATGTCCCGCATCATGGATTTTTCGACCTTGGGAACATGGCGGATGTCGTCCAAGGAGCGAATATCTTCGGGACGGATTCCGGCCCTGTCGTACAGGCTTCGGTGAAAACGGCTCCGCTCGTACGCCCATTGGAAGATACGCCGGAATTTCCGAAGCTGTAGGGCGTTCAGTCGTTCCCGATCCAGGGTTTCCAAAACCGGATTCCAGTACATGACGTGGTCATGCTGCATAAGCCTTTCTCCGCCTTCCTTCTTCCGCATCCAGCTTCCCGACTTCCGACTAGTACATCAATTTCGGCAAGATCAGTACGATCTGCGGGAAAATGGTCATGAGAACAATCCCCAAAATCGTTGCAATCAGAAAGGGGATGACGCCTCTGAAAATCTTTTCGAGCGGGACCTTCCCGATGGCGCCCTGGGCAACTCCGTATACCACATACACATTGATCCCGACGGGGGGAGTGAGCACACCGATTTGGGTGAGCAGCACAATGATGAGCCCGTACCAGATCGGATCATAGCCGAGATTGACGATGATCGGGAAGAATACAGGAATGGTCAACATGATGAGGGCCAGGGCATCCATGATGCATCCGCCGATGATATATACCATCGCAATGGCGGCAACGATCATGTATGGCGGCAGATCGAACCCGCCGACCCAGGTTGCGGCATTGAAGGGAATTCGGGTGACGGCCAGGAACTTGCCGAAGACGAGCGCACCGGCAATCAGGAAAATGACCATACAAGACGTACGCAGTGTTTCATAAAGGGACTTGACGAAGCCTTGCCAGCTCAGCTGCTTGCGGATGACGGATACGGCCAAGACCGCAAAGGCGCCGACACCGGCGGCCTCGGTTGGGGTGAAGACGCCCAGGAAAAGTCCCCCCATGACCAGGATGAAGCAAAGCGCCGTATCTCCGATATTCTTGAGGGAGGCCATTTTCTCCTTCCAGGTGAAGTGCTCTCCTGGAGGGCCTTGTTCGGGGGCAAAGCGGCACCGGACAGCGATGCATCCCATGTACAGGATGGTCATGACGATGGCCGGAAGGATTCCGGAAACGAACAAGGCGCCGATGGACTGCTCCGTCAAGACGCCATAGACGATCATGACGACACTCGGCGGCATGATCATGCCAAGTCCTCCCCCGGAAGCCACCGTTCCGGTCGACAGCTCGTCATCGTAGCCATAGCGCCGCATCTCGGGAAGTCCGACCGTCGCCAAGGTAGCCGCAGTCGCCGGACTCGACCCGCAGACAGCCCCGAAGGCCGTGCAGGCCACGATGGTGGCCATGGCCAGTCCGCCCCGGATGGAACCGAAAAACCGATAAGCCGTTTCGTAAAGGCGCTTTCCGATGCCGCTGTTGAAGGCAAACTGACCCATCAGGATAAACAACGGAATGGTGGTCAGCCCATAGGAGGAAAAGGCTTCGTAGATGCTTCTGGACAAAAGGTTCAGGCCGCCTGTCCAGGATTTCATGATGGAAAACCCTACCAGGCCGACGAGTGTCATGACATAGGCGACCGGCATGCGGGTCATGAAGAGTACCAGCATGACGAGAATGCCGATCGTTCCGATCGTTCCAGGATTCATAGATCACCGAATCGAATGGGATGAAAGATGGTGTTGATGGAAACGGACAAGGGCATCACGGTTCTGCCGAAGGATCGGCCGGTTTTCCAAAAGCGCCCAGCAGCTTGACCATGTCGCACAACAGAATGCAGAAGAAGACCAAAAAACAGCCGGCGACGAGGTAGATGATCCAGTACTCCGGAAGTTTCAAGGTCATGGACACCTCGCCGCTTTGTCGAATGGTGTCGGCGTAAACGACCATGCGCCAAGAAACGACACCGAAGAGCAGAAAGCTGGTGAGTGTCGTTAAAAAGGCGAGAATTTTTTGGGCTTTCTCAGGAAGAATCTGAACGAAAAGCTCGACGCCGATATGGGCGTCCATTTGGTGGGTATAAGGCAGGGCGAAGGCTGTAGTGAGGGTTGCCAGAAAACCGACGATTTCGATGGCTCCGAGGATGGGACGATTGAAGAAGCGGCCGATGACGTCGATGCAGGTCATCAGCATCATTCCGGTCAAGCAGATGCCGCCGGCAATCTTCAGTTTGTCGGATAGCCAGTTGACGCCTTGAAAAAAAGGTTCCATCGCTGATGAAAATCCTTTGTTGGAATATCGCCCCTCCGTATGCCGGTAACAGGCATTGCAAGAGGGGCTTGGTTGGAATTTTTCGGAAGCCTTTGGGTCCCCAAATCGAATGGCTGCGATACATGCTCATGGCGGAGGCGCCGCCCCCGTCCATGAAAATGCGGTGGCGGTATCGGGCGGATGGGGCATGGTTGGTGCCACCCCGGAAGATAGGCCCGTCGTGGCTGGTTCAGGTGCACCGGATCTGTTTGGCGAAGCCGAAAACGAACTCATGTGCCCGGCCTCGTAAGGCTGGACAATGGCCACACCCGCTCCGGGAAGACCATCGGTTTTTGGCATGCAGCATC
>Ga0272446_1001764_pt1 | contig 30776 bp, 21 predicted proteins | sample YNPCB0061_FD_194587 | JGI IMG/M metagenome (GOLD analysis project Ga0272446, IMG submission 194587) | Hot spring microbial mat communities from Yellowstone National Park, WY, United States - YNP-CB-006-1 | ecosystem: Environmental > Aquatic > Thermal springs > Hot (42-90C) > Sediment | place...
CACCCAGGGTGTGGAAGCATTGACGCCGCTCGTCTTCATCGAAGGGCTGGCAAAGCCGCTGGCATTGAGCGCCGACGATATGCAGACCTTGTTGCGCATGACGGACAGCCCCTTCGCCAGCGACTGGATTGGCTGCAAAGTTGTGGTGCGCGTCGTGCGCATCAACGCACAGCGTGTGCTGCGGCTCTACGCGCCGGGCATGGCCGGCTTGCCGGTCGATCTTCCGGCTGCCCCGCGCCCTCGCCGCCGCCGACGCGCCTGGCTGGCGCTGAGTTTGCTGCTCACCCTGATTGCGTTGAGCGTGTGGCTCGTGTATGCTGTGGAACAGCGCACGCTGCTATGGGCGTTCCTTCAGCAGGCAGTGACGACGCCAGGTGCAACGCCGACGCCGTGACGACAACCTGCAAGTTGGCAAAGGTGAGAGACTGTGGCAAATCCGGACGACTTCGAGATCATTCCTGATGCAGGTGGACAGAGTGCGCCGCCGCCGCGCCCGCGCTGGTGGCTGTGGCTGGCAGGCGCAGCCCTTCTCTTCGTGTTTGCATTCGCCGTCGGCGTCGGCTGGACGACCCTGACCGACCGGCTGGGCGGCGCCGCCACCGCCGCGCCCATGGTGGCGGTTACATCGCAACCGGTCGCCACCTCCACGCCAACCCGTGTTGCATCGCCAGGGGCAAGCGCGACGCCTGCCAGCGTGACCGCAGCGCCAGGGGCAAGCGCCACGCCGCTCGCAACGCCGACGCTGCCGCCCTCACCCACAGCGCCCCCGCCGACCCGTGTCTGCGCCGTGCCGCTCGACCCACAGTTCGCCGCCAGCTTCGATCCAGGGGTGCTGGGCTGCCCGGCGGCGCCAACCAGCATCGTTTGGGCTGCATATGAGAGCTTCGAACGCGGCGCCATGCTGTGGCGCAGCGACACCAACCTCTCGTACATTCTGTTCGGCGACGGAAGTTGGGCGCCCTCGAACGAAACCTGGAATGGACAGGAGCCACCCTGGCGCGGCGAACCGCCTGCTGGCCTCTATCGCCCGGAGCGCGGCTTCGGTTACATTTGGGGAGTGCGCGATGATGTCTTCACGCGCCTCGGCTGGGCCACCATGCCGGAAAAGGGCTTCTGCGCCGCCGTGCAGAGTTTCGAGCAGGGCTTTGCCCTTGCCAGCACGCCAGTGCCCAGTTGCACCGCCGAAAATCTCTACAACCAGGCAACTGACGCCAGCTGGCGCCCGCTGCTGTTGACCTTCGCGAATGACGGACGCTGGCGCAGCGGCGCGCTGGCGGGAATCCCTGGCGCCCCCGCCCCACCCGCCGCGACCGCCACGGCGCCGGTTCCTCCGACAGCAACCGCACCCATCGCCGCCGCCGATATGCGACCAGCTCAGAACGGCGTCTTCACCGCACGGCGCGGCCAGCCAGTCACGCTGGACGGCCGCTTCGAAGATTGGCCCGGCCCCTGGCAACCCGTCAGCGCCTTGATTCAGGGGCGCCAGCAATGGAACGACGCCAGCGACTTGAGCGGCGTGATGCAAATGATGTGGGCGCCGGAGGGGTTGTATCTCGCCATGCAGATCACTGACGACGTACTGCGCGCCGGGCCGGACGGCAGCGACCAGTGGCAGGGCGACGGCGTAGAACTCCAGTTTGACCGACGCCTTGTCGACGACTTCGCCGATACGCGCGCCAACGACGATGACACGCAGATTGGGCTGGCGCCGGACGCTGCATTTCAGTTTGTGCGCGGCTATCGCTGGCTGCCGCTGGCGGCGGAAAGCCGGTTCGACCCGCCCGGGGTGGTGATGGCAACGCCAGGCCAATATACGCTGGAAGTGTTGATCCCCTGGCTCTACTTCGACGTGAGCGCCGCCGAGTTGCAGCCGGGGCTGCGCTATGGCTTCAACCTGAGCATCAACGATAACGACAGCGACGCACCGGCGCAGCAGACCGTCCTCTCCGCCTCGCCAGCACGCACCACCCACGACAACCCGACAGAATGGGGCACGCTGGTGCTGGGCGATTGATTCGCTGCGCGTGGGGGCATCCATCGCAGGTCATCGCCTCCGGCACGACGGAGTGCGATGACCTGCGACATAAGCGATTTCGCCCCCATGAAATAGACCCCACACAGGGGTGATTCCTTGTCAACCTACCCCGCAATGGCTATAATCTAGCCTGTAAACCTGTTTCCCAGCCGCCCACACCAATCCGTCAGGTGCAAGCATCTGACAGACTGATCGCGGCTGATTCTCATGGAGACTGGTCATGGGTGAACAAGCGCAAGAACGGACACCAGGTGTGCAGCAAGCCTCTACACCCGCCGGGGACGCGCTGCACAAGTTGGCGCAAATACAGGATTTGCTCGAACAGGGCATGCAAATGGCGCGGGTGGGTGTCTGGGAGCTGAACCTCATCGAGCAGACGCTGTGGTGGTCGGATGTGACCCGCGCCATCCACGAGGCGCCGCCTGACTTTACACCTGATCTGACAGGCGCAATCAACTTCTACAAAGCCGGCGAATCGCGGGAAACCATCACGCGCTGCGTCACGCAAGCCATCGAGCAGGGGACGCCCTTCGACGTGACGACGCAGCTCGTCACGCTGCGGGGCAACGAGCGTTGGGTGCGCGCCATCGGTAAAGCCGGGCGCTGCGACGGACGCGTCGTGCGCGTCTTCGGCACAATTCAGGACATTCACGAGCAGAAGCTGGCGGAGGACGCGCTGCGAGAGAGCGAAGACCGGTTCCGTCAGATCGCTGAAAATGTGGGTGAGGTCTTCTGGCTTCGCGACATAGAAAATAACAAGGTGCTCTATGTCAACCCCGCCTTTGAACAGGTCTGGGGACGCACGTGTGACAGCCTCTACGCCGACCCGCAGTCGTTCATCGCGACCGTCTATGCTGCGGATCGCCCGGCAGTTATGGCGGCGTTCACTGCGTACGCCAGCACCGGCGTCTTTGATTTGGAGTACAGAATCGTGCGGCCGAACGGGGACATTCGCTGGCTCCATGCCAGGTCGTTCCCGGTGCGCGACGCAACTGGGAGAGTCATCCGGCACGCTGGCGTCGCCGTCGACATCACGGATCGCAAGCAGATCGAGGAGGAATTGCGGCAGCAGACGCGGTTGCAAGAGATGTTGATGGAGATCTCATCCACCTACATCAGCATGCCCCTCGACCAGGTGGACAGCGCCATCGAAGCGTCGCTGGGTGAATTGGGCGAATTTGTCGGCGCCGACCGCGTCTATCTGTTCGATTACGACTTCGAGCAGCAGACCTGCAGCAACACGCATGAGTGGTGCGCCGCTGGCGTCACGCCCCAGATCGACCAGTTGCAGGAGGTGCCGTTGGAGCTGGTGCCGGATTGGGTAGCCACGCATCGTCAGGGGAAGACAATGTACGTGCCCGATGTCCTTGCGTTGCCGCCCGACGATGGAGTGCGTCAGATACTGGAGCCACAGGAGATCAAGAGCCTGATCGCCGTGCCCATGATGGACGGGGCGCAATGTCTGGGTTTTGTTGGCTTTGACTCCGTGCGACGCCACTACAATTACTCCGCAGCGGAACAGCGCCTGTTGACGATCTTTGCCCAGATGCTGGTGAATATCCGCAAACGCCGCGAGATCGAACAGGCGCTTCAAGCCGCCACCCTCCAGGCGCAGGCAGCCAGCAAAGCCAAATCGGAGTTTCTGGCGAACATGAGCCACGAGATCCGCACGCCCCTCAACGGCGTGATCGGCTTTACAGAGCTGCTGTTGAAGACGCCACTGACCTCAGTGCAGCAGCAATATGCCCAACATGCCAATACCTCCGGGCAGGCGCTGCTCGGCATCATCAACGACATCCTCGACTTCTCGAAGATCGAGGCCGGCAAATTGGAGCTGGAGATCATCCAGTGCGACATCGTCGAGCTCATGGAGCAGACCGCCGACATCATCAAATATCATGCCGGGCAAAAGCACCTTGAGCTTCTGCTCAGCATTTCGCCAGAGATGCCGCGTCTGGCGGAAGTTGATCCGGTGCGCCTGAAACAGATATTGATCAACTTGCTGAGCAATGCCGTCAAATTCACCGAACACGGTGAAGTGGAGCTGAAAGTTGAGTTCGCGCCGCTCGATCCGACGCGCGGTCGCTTCACCTTCACCGTGCGCGACACGGGCATTGGCATCACTCCTGAGCAGCGGCGGCGACTGTTTCAAGCCTTCTCCCAGGCCGACACCTCCACCACGCGCCGCTTCGGCGGCACCGGGCTGGGGTTGACGATCTCCAACCTGCTGGCTGAAAAAATGGGCGGGCGGATCGAAGTGCACAGCGAGCCAGGGAAAGGCTCGATCTTCTACTTCGCCGTCGAGACCACCTACGCCCATGATGGCGACGGCCGACTCAAGCCACCGCCCATCCGGCGCGTGCTGGTCGTCGACGACAACGACAACAATCGCCTGATCCTGGAACACAATTTCGCCTATTGGGGCATCGAGTATGTCGGCTGCGAAAGCGGCGCAATGGCGTTGGCGCTGCTGACCAACACGCCTTCCTACGACTTGCTGATCATCGACTATCACATGCCCGACATGGATGGCCTGGAAACCATTCGGCTTATCCGCCAGCAACTACGCCTGTCTCCCGAACGGATGCCGATCATTCTGCTGCACAGCTCATCCGACGATCCAGCTCTGCGCGAAGAATGCAAGCAACTCGGCGTGCGCTTCAACCTGACCAAACCGGTCAAAGCGAGAGAACTGTATCACTACCTGTGCAACCTTCACAGCAGCGAAAGCCAGCAAAGCGCTCCTCCACCCCAGTCGCCACAGCCAACGACGAGTGCAGCCGAGGAGTTGCCGATCACCGTGCTGGTGGCTGAGGATGTCGCCACCAACATGATGCTGATCAAAATTCTGCTCAAGAAGGCGATCCCCGGCGCCGAAATCCTGGAGGCGCACAACGGCGTCGAAGCGGTGGAACTGGCGAAAGCGCGCCACGTCGACCTGATCTTGATGGACGTACAGATGCCCGAGTTGGACGGTCTGGCCGCCACCCAATTGATCCGCCAGGCAGAGCAAGGTACGCAGCGCCATGTCCCGATCATCGCCTTGACTGCGGGCGCGCTGCAGGAAGAACGGGAGCGCTGTCTTGCCAGCGGTATGGATGACTTCCTGACCAAGCCGGTGCAGCCAGCCGCGCTGATCGAGATGAGAAAGAAACATCTCGCTGCCGCCAGCGTCGCATGACCGGGATGCGCGCACCGACCTGCGCGCCCCTCGCCTGGCGTCCCGGCCGCACTGTTGGCGTTGCGGCAAGGATGCAGAGGCGTCGCCGGGGGGAAGGCCGCACAGTCGCCTATTGCAGCGCCGCGCGCACAGCGTCCAGCGTCGGCGCAATCACCCGCACTTCGCCCGTCACCTCCATCGCCGCACGCACATCCTTGAGGCCGCTGCCCGTGTTGATCACCACGATCGTCTCATCCGCCGTCACCAGGCCATCGCACCAGGCTTGCAGCAGGCCGGCATAGGCAGTGGCGCCTGCCGGTTCGGCAAAGACCCCGCCCAGCCGCGCCAGCGGCAGGATCGCTTGCAAGATGGCGGCGTCCTCGACCAGGATATACGCACCGCCCGTCGCGCGCACTGCCGCCAGTGCTTTGACCGCATCGCGGGGAGCATCCACGCTGATGCTGTCGGCGCGTGTTGTTGCGCGCACGGGTGCTGGAATCTCGACGCCCGTGCGCCAGGCATTGTACAAAGCCGGGCTTAGTGCAGACTGCACCCCGTAGATGCGCGGCATGTGGTCGATCCAGCCCAACGCCAGCAAGTCACGGAATCCCTTGTGCACGCCGCCGATGATGCAGCCATCGCCAACCGAGACAAAGACGGCGTCCGGCGCCACCAGCCGGTCGGGATTGTGCGCAGCGGCGCCGGTGCACTCCGTCAGTTGCAGAGCGATTTCGTAGCTTACGGTCTTTTTGCCCTCTGTCATGTAGGGGTTGTAGCCGGTGCTGCGGTTGTACCAGCCGAACTCTCGACAGGCTTCTGTGCAGAGGTCAAAGGCGTCGTCGTAGCTGCCATCGACTGCCAGCACCGTGCTGCCGTAGATGAGCAGTTGCGCGATCTTGGCAGGCGGCGCGCTCTTGGGCACAAAGATCACAGTGGCCTGCCCGGCCGCCGCCGCCTGTCCGGCCAGCGCCGCCGCAGCGTTGCCTGTACTCGCCGTCGCCACCACGGTGCGTCCTGCGGCCTGGGCGCGCGCCACTGCGATCGCCGACGCCCGATCCTTAAACGATGCGCTTGGGTTGCGCCCGTCGTCTTTGATCCACAACTTCGACAGGCCAGTCGCAACGCGCAGGCGTGGCGCCGCCAACAACGGCGTGCCCCCCACTGGCAGCGGCGGCAGGCTGCTGCGACCAGGCAACGGCAACAAAGGCCAGAATCGCCCAATCGATTGATCAGGATCGGCGCGCAGGGTGGCAGGCGTCAGCGCACGCGCAATTGCGGCGTAGTCGTACTGAACATCCAGCGTGCCGAGATCGCTGCCGCGGTTCGGGCGACAATCGCACACGTAATCAACGGCGCCAGGCGCATACTCTGCACCACAGCGCAAGCAACGCAGCGCAGTGACAAAGGGGGACTCCACCAGGGTTGGCGTCGATTCTACAGGAGCATACATGGCTGTTCTCCAATAAATGCAATAATTCTTGACATCCTGAAAGGAAATTGCAATCGTTGATTGCATCCTGCTGTATTACACTGGGACGCAACGCGTGGCCGCCAGTCTCGCCCAGCGCCAGCCCGGCGCCACCAGAGCAAAACGATGTCGTCAAGGGTAACGCATCAGCCGAAAGTTGCAAAACCGGCGCCGCCTGTGGGGTGCGCCCCAGGATTTTCAGCGTTGCCGCAGTTTCACACGCCATGACCCTTCCCGGAAGATGTCTGCCTGCATGCTGAGACGCGCCCCTTCTTTCACAAGCAATAGACATTTCGCCGATCCTGTGGGATAATTCGACCAGAGTTTCGTCGGGAGTTAGGAGAAAGAGTACGTATGGGAAAGTCAGAACGGTATCCAAGCTATGCGTCCTGTGTGGCGCGTGCCTTAAGTGCGTCGCAACAGCCGCTCACCATAGACGGCCTGCTGAGCGTGATCGGGCGCCAACGGCCGCTTGGCGCCGGAGCGCGGCGGGCAGTCTATCGCGCTGTGCGCGAGCTTTATCAGGCCGTGCCGGTGGCGCCCAGCCGCATTGGGTGGCTGTCGCACTTGTTGCAAGGCAACACCTTCCGACACCCGTTGACTGCTGAGGAGGTGCGCCGCGGCTATCTGCTGCTCGACGAGTTGGAGCATGCCGTGTTCTTCCCGCAGTTTTTCCAGAATCACCGCCCCGACTTGCGTCACCTGACCATCGAATTGATGGGTGGACCGGTGATCCAGGCGGAGGCTGCCATCGAACGCAAGATGTGGTCGTTGCGTCTGGGCAGCGCCTTCAGTGAGTGGATCGATGCACAGGGCGGGCAGAGCCGCGACGACATCATGATCACGGTGCGCGACGCGGTGGCGGGAAGCTATCTGGTGCGACTGCAACCGCGTGAAAGCCGCGACGAAGAGGCAATCCAGGAACAGAACCTGCGCGTGGCGTTGGCGGCGGAGGAGATCGTCACCTCGCTGCGCCGCGCCGACAAAGTCGTGCCCACCTGGGAGCTGGCAGCGCTGCTGATCGGGCGCGACCTGTTCCGGGGCGCAGTGCCCCCCGACGACCTGCACATGGTGCTGCACAAGTACAGCATGTTGCGCATCCAGAAGGACGGCGCCGGCTACACCGTCGAGCCACCCACTGCGCCGACTGTGGCAGGACGCCAGGCATCCAGCCGGGCAAGGACAGGCGACCAGAATCGTGGTGAATTGCGCGCGGCGCCCCAGCGCGACTTTCCAGAACCGACGGCGTGGATCGACGACGAAGATGAACCCTTCGAAATGGAATCGGGTGAGGACACCTGCCCGGATTACGAATCTTATCTCGAAGGCCATCGCATGGCGGGCGAGCCGGGCGCTCCGCTTTCACACAGCGACTATCACCTGCTCGAAGCCGAACTGGAGACGCTGCTGGGGCTGGAACAGGAATTTGGCTATCTGCTTGCCGAACAGAGCAAACGCGTCGACGAACTGGCCGAACGTCTCTTTATCGATCCCGAATCGTTGCGCGATTTCGATGACTCCGACGAGGACCTCGATGATGATGATGATCAATCACTATTTTGGAACAATTAGCTAACCGGGATCGATGCACCAACGCTGCAAGGTTCGAGACCGCACTCCCCCTGCGGTCTCCTTTGTTTTGATGACAGCACACCATGAACAAACCCGTGAACTGCCGCTACTTCTATGGCGATTACTTTCGTGGCAAGAACAAGGAAGAATGTCGCCTGCTGGAAGCCAACCCCGACAATCCGCACACGTGGAAGCGGAGCTACTGCAATAGCTGCCCCGTGCCCGAAATCCTGATCGCCAGCAACTCGCGCGACCTGGCGTTGGAAGCGACAGTGGTGAAGCGGTTTCTGCGCGGTCAGGTGGCAGTGACCTTCGCCGTCTGCACGAAACACATGGAAGAGCTGGCCGATCCACGCTTCTGCCCCAAGTGTGCAGAAGAACAACAGCGGCCAACAGGGGCGGCGTCATGAAGCGCGCCTTTGTGTTGAGCGGCGGAGGCGCGTTGGGCGCTATGCAAGTCGGCGCACTGCGTCTCCTGCTCGAACAAAAAATCGTTCCGGACCTCGTCGTTGGCTGCTCAGTCGGCGCGCTCAACGCGTCGTTCGTAGCGACTGCGCCAACCATCGCCGAGATCGAAAACGCCGCCAACGTCTGGCGGCGGGTGACCACCGAACGCGTCTACCCTGGCGCCAAACTGCGCGTGGTGTGGCGCTTCCTGAGCGGTCAGGATAGCCTTTACGATAATCGCAGCTTCTTCGAGTTTCTCCAGGAGAGCGGCTGCACGCCAGCACTCACCTTTGGCGACTTGACCGGGTGCCGCCTGTATGTGACAGCCACCCATCTGCGCAGCGGGCAACTGCACGTCTTTGGCGACAACCCGCACGACCGCGTGCTCGATGCCCTGATGGCCAGCACGGCCTTGACGCCCATGCATCCACCCTGGGAGATCAACGGTGAGCGTTATGTCGATGGCGGCACCGTGACGCCGCTGCCGTTACGCGTCGCCCTCGAACGCGGCGCCACCGAAATCTATGCACTTCACCTGCATCACCCTGCCAGCGCGCCGCGCGCCGGGCGGCTGCACGGCGTGGCCGCGCACATCAACCAGGCAGTCTCCACGATGTTGCGCCTGCAGGCCGACCACGACCTCCACCTGATCGAAACAGCGCGCCGCGTGCGGCTGCACTATCTACCGCTGTGGACGGATGACCCCATCGATCCAGCCGACTTTGGACACTCCGCGGAGCTCATCGAGCAAGGCTACGCCCAGGCGTCAGCGTTGATTGGACGCGACAATGACGGCGCCCTGGTTGGCGCAGCAACAACGGGCCGCCATCGCCGCCAGGGCTGGCGGTTCGTGACGCGCCACGCGTAGAGGCAAGAACAGGCGTCACGAGTCATAAGTCAGGCGTCATGTGTTGTCGCCGCAATCAACGATAAAAGCAGCAAGCCGCCCTTCGCCCCTCTTTTCCCATCGGGCGTTGCGCGTCAACCCGGCAACGGTAGTTCAGGGTACTTTTTGCCGCCTGCGGAGACGTCGGCGGCGCGGCGTTGCGCTTCGGCCTCGATCTCGGCAGTGGTGCGGAGCCGCGCCTCGTACCGCTGGCGCTCCGGCCGCTGCCAACGTCCCATCTCTTCGCCAGCATCGATCGCGCGCGCAAAGACGAGATACCCGGTGTGACCGATCAGGTTGTCGTCGGGGCGGAAGCGATCGGGCGTCGGCTTGTAAGGGCGCAGCAACAGTTCCTCGACTGCGACATCGGCAAAGTGATGTTTATCGAAACCCGCCAGCAACTCGATCACCTGATTGGCGGTGGGCAGCAGGCTGGCGAAAAACCCGCCAGGACGCAGCGCGGCGCGCACATGGGCAAGATAGCGCCAGGGTTCGCGCACGTCGAGAAAGACCGCATCGACATCGCGCGCCTGGAAGCCCGCCTCGATGTCGGTCAGAAAGAGCCTGACATAAGGCAGCAGCGCCACGCGCGCCAGATTCTCCCGTGCGATCTGGTGGATGTCCGGGCGCACCTCGTGGGTGAAAACCATGCCGGTTGGCATCACTGCCCATGCCAGCGCCGTCGTGAGGCCGCCGCTGCCCGTGCCCGCCTCGATCACGCGACTGCCGGCATGCAGGCTCAACCGATGCACAATGTAGGCTGCGTCTTTGGGATAGATAATCTGCGTGCCGCGCTTGAGCGTCTTCATCAAGTCGGTGAGCGAGGGCTGGAGGAGCAGCGCCTGGTGACCGAGCTGGCTCTGCACGGGTGCGCCCCACGTCTGCCCGATCAGCGCGCGATGCCAGTAGACGCCGAGATGGGTGTGCGTGGCGCCGTCCGGGTGAAGTTGCACCACGTAGCGCTTATAGTCTGAGGTAAAGAGCATGGCGAGGTCGCCAGCCTGGGCAGTATGATGGGCAGTGAGCGGCGCGGCGTCGTGCGTCGTCGGTGGCAAATGATCAGTCATGGGATAGGGATTCACTCGGATTCGTAGCGTCGAAGATAATCGTTTCGCACCCAACAGCAGCGGACAGCATGCAGTCGATGGCGGCGAATAGACCCAGTATACCACAGACGTTTGACAGAGCACCCCGGCCAAAGTAGAATCCAGGATGAAAGTCAACATTTGCCCGCAATCCAAAATCAATCAGGAGGAAATCTCATGCCTGTCAAGCGTTTCTGGCTCCTGGCTGCCCTGGCCGTCTTTGCCGCCTTTCTGCTGACCGGTTGCGGCGCACGCGCCGGGGCGGGCGAAACCGCCGCCGCGGCGGGCGACGCAGCGCTGGCCGTCGATTTACCGGCGCTGACGATCGATTTCGACAGCGATGGTGCAGCCAGCCTGGGCGGCGTGCCGCTCTCCAGTTTTGGCGCACTGCTACCCGCAGGTCTCGCCGACCTCAAACTTGACAAAGCGACTATCGAACAGTTGACCGCCGCCAACATTCAGCATATTCAAGTGACGACCGTGCCGAGCGGGCTGCTGATCATGGTCAACGGCGAACCAATCCCCTCGATGCGCTGGACGGACGAACAACTGGCGAATCTGGGCGAGGTCGTCGAGTTGCTGGGGCCGAGCGTGCCAGCGGCGGTCAAGGCCGTACTGCCGATCATCACCGATGTCGGCGTGGGTGTGGCGTTGCGCTTCCCGGTTGCGCAGGGCGCCGAGATGATCCCGATGCAGGTGGCTGGGGATGCGTCGGCGGCGGCCACAGCGCAGGCCGCCCAGGAAGCCTTCATGGCGGAAGTGGGCGTGGCGCCGGTGATCCGTATCCCGGTGGTCTACGACATCGAGGGCAACTACACCGTTCAGGGCATCAGCGATGCCGAGTGGCAGGCGCTGACCGGCGCCCCCTTTGGGCAACTGAAGCTGAATGCACAGTTAGTGCAGGACGCCGTGGCCGCTGGCATTACGAACGCCACCGTGCGCACGGATGCCGCCGGCATTCACATCGCACTGAACGGCAAGGAGCTGCCGGTATTGGGCTGGGCGGAAGGCGAGCTCAATCACCTGATCAAGCTGGCTGCCGGCGCCGGTCTGCTGGACAGTACAGGGATGGACAGCGCGGCGGTTTCGGCGTTGGCCGGCGCCCTGCTGCCGGTGATCCAGTCGAGCAACGTCGAGATCAACGTGACCTTCCCGGCGCAGTAATTTTCACCACCCGTCATCCTGGCGGGGCAACGCTGCCAGGATGACGCCGCTCTATGCCTCACCTCGATTCCGTATACACTCAGCGCGGCAACGCTGCTCGCCCCAGACTCCGCACAGTGGCGATCAGCGCTGCCGCCTCAGTTGACCGTAGACCTGCGCCGTGCAGTACGATCTCCACGTGCACATCTTCTCGATCTGCGACGACGCTGACGCGCTGGAGCAACGCGCCAAAACGCGCCTGCAGATCGACAAAGACGTGCTCCAATGCCGTTGTATCGGCGCCGCGCACGGCGTACTCACTGGCAATCAGATCGGAGCGACGCTGCACCCAGAGCGAGGCGCGCGCCCGCCGCGCCAGCGCACGATCGGGAATCTGCCCACGCGCCCAAAGCAATTCGGCGGCAGGGCGTGTGTGGAGCAGCCCGCGCACGACCAACACATCGCTGCCGCGGATTGTGCGCACCAACAGGCCGATGGGATCAACGGTCGCACCGCCGCGATAGACAAGCGACAGGTGCTCAAATGGCTCTGGCGCCGGCGCGAAGCGAGCGTCGAACCCACCGGCGGCGGGGGGACGTCCAAAGGTCAGGCGGCTGCGGGTGCTGTCGGCGAAAGCCTGCGCCAGCCCTTGATTGCGGCGTCCCGTTTGCAGGCGCGCCGCCACCCAGGCGATGACAAGCAACGCCGCCAGCGCCATGAACGTAACCAGCAGTAGACGGTCGGTGATCATGTTTGCACCTGGTCAATGCCCAAGCGTGGATCGATCTCTCAGAAAGCAGAACGTTGACGATGCCCACACAGTTCAAGAATAACGTTACTCGATTTCTCGATAGCAAGAAAGTCGCGTATCAGGTCTACACCTACGACTACGACGCTGGCGTCCATTCGGCGGTCGAAGTAGCGGCGGCGATTGGCCTGCCCCCGGAGCAGGTCTTCAAGACGCTGGTGGCGCTGGCGGACGACCCGCGGCGCAAACCCCTGCTGGTGATCGTGCCGGGGCCAGAGACGCTGGATCTGCGCGTGCTGGCGAGGGCGGTCAACGTCAAGAAGATCAAGATGGCGACGCACGATCAGGCCGAAACCCTGACCGGGCTGCAAACTGGCGGCATCAGTGCGCTGGCATTAATCAACAAAGGCTTCGACGTCTATCTCGACGACCGCGCCCGGCGCTTCGAGCGCATTGCGGTCAGCGCCGGGCAGCGTGGCGCCAACATCCTGCTGCCGGTGAGCGAACTGGTGCGCCTGGTCAACGCCCGCCTGATCAAACTGACGGACGACGCCTGACTCGTGACGCCTGACGCCCGACGCACCTCAAGTCGCCCAACAAAATCGGAACAGCAACAGAATCGCACCTCGCTTGAATAGACGCAGAGCCTCGCCCCGGCCCCAGCCGGCGGCATTGGAATGAAGCGAAGCTAGACAACCGTTCATACAACAGAGGAACTTGCTCATGTTAGCCACGATGGTGGAACAGAATTCCGGTCTCAATTTCGATCTGACTGACGACCAGGTCATGCTGCAGAACCTGGCGCGGGATTTTGCGCGCAAGGAGATCATCAACTCCGGCGCAGCCGAACATTACGACGTTTCCGGCGAATGGCCGTGGGATTTGTGGAAGAAGGCGCTCAAGGTCGGGCTGGTCAACCTGAATATCCCCGAAGAATACGGCGGCGTCGGCGCCAGCGTGCTGGAGGAGTGCATCGTCGGCGAAGAGCTGGCTTATGGCTGCTCCGGCATCCAGACGGCGTTGATGCTCAACCAGTTGGCGGCGCTGCCCATGCTGATCGCCGCCAACGAGGAGCAAAAGCAGCGCTACTTCCCCAAGCTGACCCAGGAAGGCAAGATCATGTCCTACTGCATGACCGAGCCGGACGCTGGCTCCGACGTAGCTGGCATCAAGACGACGGCAATCCGCAAAGGCGACCGCTACATCCTCAACGGCGCCAAGACATGGATTACCGACGGGCCGGTGGCGAGCTACTTCACTGTCTTTGCCAAGACTGACCCGAACGGTCGCCACAAAGGCATGAGTTGCTTCATCGTCGAGCGCGACTGGAAGGGCGTCAGCACGAGCAAACCGCTGGAAAAATTGGGGCAACACGCAGCGCAGGCGTGTCAGGTCTTCTTCGAAGATGTCGAGGTGCCCGTTGAAAATCTGTTGGCGCGCGAGGGCGATGGCTTCATGATCGGCATGAAGGTCTTCGACAAGAGCCGTCCGCCTGTCGCCGCCGCCGCCACTGGCGTCGCCCGGCGTGCGCTGGATGAAGCCGTGCGCTACGCCAACGAGCGTCACGCCTTCGGCCAGCCGATCCACAACTTCCAGGGCATCGGTTTCATGTTGGCCGACATGAAGATTCGCGTCGAAGCAGCGCGCGCGCTCACCTGGAAGTCGGCGTGGCTGATCGATCACGGCCGGCGCAACACGACTGAGGCAGCCGTCGCCAAAGCCTACGCCGCCGATGCCGCCGTGCTCAATGCGGTCGACGCCGTCCAGGTCTTCGGCGGCAACGGTTACAGCCGCGAGTATCCGGTGGAAAAGTTGATGCGCGATAGCAAAATCTACCAGATCTACGAGGGCACGACGCAGATTCAGAAGGGGATCATCCTGCGCGAGCTCTACAAAGCGTAGTGCTTCAGGGCTTTCTTGCCTTCAGGTAGAAAAGGCGCTGGTCAAAAATCAATTTGTTGGCTTGCCGCCGGGCGTGCAGTCCGGCGGCGTCTGTTTCCAGCCCCGCCTCGATCATCTCCCGCACAACGGTGCGCGCGCCCGGCTCCGTCTGCATGTCGGCTAACCATTCATCCAATTCGCGCTCAAAGACGGCGGTCTGCTCTGCCTCGATCACAAAGCCGACACTGGTGACCAGCTTGCGCACCTGCTCCACCCCAAAGACGCCGACGTGACTTGGGTTGCGTTTTTCCTCGATGGCGTTCTGCGTGGCGCGCTTCACCGGATCGTCGGCGCTGAGCAGGTCGGCGATCAAGAGGATGCCGTTGTGCTTGAGCAGCCGCATCAATTCAGCCAGAATCACCTGCGGCTTGTGGCTGTGATGCAGCACTAGCCGGCAGACGACGACGTCGAAACGTTCATCGCGGAAGGGCAGGGCGTGCGCTGGCGCCAGGCGAAAACTCACCCGGCGCGCCACCTGCGGACGTGCGCGTAGCCGCTGCAACTCAGCCGCCTCCAACATGGCCGGGCTAATGTCGATGCCCACCACCTCGCGCGCGCCTTCTTCCGCCAGCAGCAGGGCCATCTGCCCCGTGCCTGTGCCCACGTCGAGCACACTCACATCCTTGGGCAACTGCGCAAACTTGAGCAGATGCTGCAGCCGCTGCAGCCGCCGGGCGTCCGCCTGTTCTTCACCCTGTGGCGGGATGCGTGCATAGGTCGCCACCACATGGGCGACATCGCGGGCGATTTCGCTGTTGGTCTCGGCGTCCAGCCCGACGTTGCGCTGACGCTGCGCCGAGGCCACACCCAACGGCAAATGCTCGCGCCGGTTGACGCAGACCAGCCACCAGGCGCCATCTTGCCGCCGCAACTCGGTGATCGCCGTGTGACTTACGGCAATCGATAGTGCATGGCCGCCCGCGAAATGGCGCACTGCCGTCGCCACCCCGTTGCCGCTCAAGACCACGGCGATGGTCTTGCCCCAATTGCTCAACACGATTGTGTCAAGCGCCTCCACCAGGCTGTGCAGGTAGACGCCATAGGGTGAAGCAGGATCGATGGCGGGGGGCGCGTCGAAGTGTGCGATGGACCGCTCGCTCCGATCCCAGGCTGCTGGCAGGGTAAGGTCTGGCGCCAGACGGCCAGGCAGTCGTTCATCCACCGTCACGGGGATGCCCAACGTCTGGCCGAGGCGTTGTGCGGTCAGGCGGCTTTGCAGCAACGGCGCCGAATAGAGGACGTCGATATTTTCGTGCGTCGCCAGCCACTGCGCCAACAGGCTGGTCTGCTCCCAGCCAAATGCGGTCAAGCCGCTGTCGGGTGCTGGCTCGACGCCCTGGAGTAGTTCCGTGTAGCGATTCTGCATCCCTTCGGCGTGGCAGATCAGGAGGAGGCGGACTTCCTGCGGCGAGAGGGTGAGATGGTCGATGGACAGTAGCGTCATAGACGGTGCTGACAGTGTGATCCTCCGCGCATGCTCCAGTTTTGGCAGTTTCTAAGGCGCTGACGCAGCTCTGGCACGATCTCCCAGGCAGCCGGGCGACCAGCTACGCCTCGTCGCGTTGCGCTAAGGCGCGCAAGGTTGCCTGACGCAAGGCTTCCCGTTCTTTCTGCAACTTCTCGGTCGCGTCCTTGAAGGCGTGCACCTCGGCCGGGTAGTGCGCAATTTGCTTGTTGTTGCCAGGCGGCGCCGCAAAGAGAAGCCGCGTCACAACCTGGTCGCCAACCAGATGTTCATTGACAATTGCATCGACGTCCTCGACCTGGACATGCGCGTACCAGACGGCTTCGGGATAGACGACCACCATCGGCCCATGCCCGCACTGATTGAGGCAGCCAGCACGATTGACGCGCACTTCCTCATTCAGGCCGTGTGCGCCCACCTGACGCTTCATGCGCTCGAAGATCGCTTCCGTGTCACCGTCGAAACCGCAATAGGGGCCTTGGGTGCAAATGAACACATGCTTTTTGTATTGTGACATAGTGTGATGATACCAAAGGGCTGACCGCGCCACAAACCGCCCGCTTGCGTGCGCAGTGTTTTCCAGCGGATCGCACCGCTTGTTGTATGCTTGATGCGCAACCTGACGCTGAGACGCTTGCCTGTGACGTTCGACGCAACACCCACAATCCCAAAAAAGGAGTCCAACCATGCCGCCACGCACGATCCGCGCTCCACGGGGGACGCAACTGACCTGCAAGAACTGGTTGATCGAAGCGCCCTACCGTATGCTGCAAAACAATCTCGACCCCGACGTCGCCTTCGATCCAGACAACCTGATCGTCTACGGCGGGCGGGGACGGGCGGCGCGCAATTGGGAGTGCTTCGACGCGATCCTGCGCAGCCTGGAAGAGCTTGAACCCGACGAAACGCTGCTCGTCCAATCGGGCAAACCTGTGGCGATCTTTCGCACCCACGCCGACGCGCCGCGGGTGCTCCTCGCCAATTCCAACATCGTGCCAGCCTGGGCCACGCAGGAGAACTTCGAGAAATGGGAACGCGAGGGGCTGATCATGTACGGGCAGATGACCGCAGGCAGCTGGATCTATATCGGCACGCAAGGCATCTTGCAAGGCACCTACGAGACCTTCGGCGCGCTGGCGCGGCAGCACGGCTGGGGCACGCTGGCTGGCAGGCTCGTCGTCAGCGCTGGATTGGGCGAGATGGGCGGCGCGCAGCCACTGGCGATCACAATGAACGAGGGCGTCGGGCTGATCGTCGAGGTCGATCGCTGGCGCGCTGAACGACGTCTGCACCTGCGCCAGATCGACGCCATCACCGACAACCTGGAAGAGGCGATGACCTGGGTCGAAGAGGCACGAGCGGCGCGCCAGCCTAAATCGGTCGGATTGATCGGCAACGCCGCCGAGGTGCTGCCCGAGCTGGCGGCGCGCGGCGTCACCCCCGATGTGGTCACCGACCAGACCTCGGCGCACGATCCGCTCTACGGCTACATTCCCGCCGGCATGACGCTGGAGGAGGCCGCCGACCTGCGCCAGCGCAACCCGCAGGCGTATGTGCAGGCGTCGCTTGCGTCGATGACACGCCATGTGCAGGCGCTGCTCGACTGGCAGGCGCGCGGGGCAGTCGTCTTCGACTACGGCAACAACCTGCGCCAGCGCGCCTTCGACAATGGGCTGCGTGAGGCGTTCAGCTACCCTGGTTTTGTGCCCGCCTACATCCGTCCACTCTTCTGCGAGGGCAAGGGGCCGTTCCGCTGGGTGGCGCTTTCCGGCGATCCGGCGGACATCTACGCCACCGATCAGGCGATCCTGGAGCTGTTTCCGGAGAACGAACACCTGGCGCGCTGGATCAAGCTGGCGCAGAAAGAGGTTGAGTTCCAGGGGCTGCCCGCGCGCATCTGCTGGCTGGGTTACGGCGAACGCGCCCGCGCCGGGCTGCGCTTCAACGAGCTGGTCGCCAGCGGCGTGGTCAAAGCACCCATCGTCATCGGGCGCGACCACCTGGACAGCGGCTCAGTCGCCAGCCCCAACCGCGAAACCGAAGGGATGCGCGATGGCTCAGACGCGATCGCCGACTGGCCGTTGCTCAACGCGCTGGTCAACGCTGTCAACGGCGCCACGTGGGTCAGCATCCATCACGGCGGCGGCGTGGGCATCGGCTACAGCATCCACGCCGGTCAGGTGATCGTCGCTGACGGCACCGCCGCCGCCGCGCGACGGCTGGAGCGCGTCCTCACGAGCGACCCGGGGTTGGGCGTCGCGCGCCACGCCGACGCCGGCTACCCGGAAGCGATCGGCTTCGCCCGCGCGCACGGCATCAAGTTGCCGATGGTGGAAATGTGATAAAATGGACACGCCGTTTTCGATAAGATGCGGCAACTTTCATTTCCAGGAAATTCAACAAGGAGAACATCATGCAACCACGCAAGCATCTCTGGTCGATCTTAAGCCTGCTGCTGGTGGCAGCCCTGGCAATGGCGGGCTGCACCATGCCGGCTGCGCCGGCAGCGCCAGTTGTTGAGAGCGGCGCCAGCGCCCCGACCACCGAGGAGCCAGTCACGATCCAGGTCTTTTATCCAGTGGCGGTCGATGCGCCGATCGCCCAGATTCTCAACGGCTACGTCGAGGAGTTTCAGGCGGCAAACCCCAACATCACGGTTGAGCCGGTCTTTTCCGGTGGCTACGGCGATGTCAAGACTGCCATTCAGACCACCATCGAAGGCGGCGGCAAGCCGCCCGCACTGGCTGTCATGCTGGCGACCGACATCTACGACCTGGTCAATGCTGGCTACATTGCGCCACTGGATGACTTTATTGCCCAGGGCGACCCGGCCTACATTGCTGACTTCCTGCCGGCGTACATGGCGAACTCCACTTACGACGGCAAGACCTGGAGCATCCCCTTCCAACGCAGTGCGGTCGTGCTCTACTACAACGCTGACCTCTTCAAGGAAGCCGGTCTGGAGCCGCCGACCGACTGGGCGAGCTGGGCTGCAGCAGCGCAGGCGTTGACCGTGCGCGAGGGCGACAACGTCACGCGTTGGGGCATCGAGTTCTCCTCGGACTGGCCCTACTGGCTCTTCCAACCGCTCGCCATCGGCGCCGGCCAAAACATCGTAGGCGAAGACCCGACGCAAGTCTTCTTCGACACTCAGGCGATGCGCGACGCGCTCCAGTTCTACATCGACCTGTCGCAGGTCTATCAGGCAACACCGCCGGGCGTGCAGGCAAACTGGGGCAGCGGCCCAGCCGACCTGGCCAGCGGCCAAACTGCCATGATCGCGCATTCGACGGGCAGCCTGAGCGGCATTCTGAAACAGGCTGACTTCGAGGTGGGCGTGATGCCCTATCCGGGCAAAGAAGCCGGCAGCTATGCCAGCGTCCCTGGCGGCGGCAACCTCTACATCATGGATGGCGCCAGCGACGCCGAGAAAGCCGCTGCCTGGAAATTCATCCAGTTCCTGACCGAACCGGAGCGCGTCGCTGACTTCAGCATCCAGACCGGCTACATTCCGAACCGCAGCGCCGCTTTTGAGACGCAGGCATGGCAGGAGTACGTCGCCGCTACGCCGCAGGCGCAGGCCGCCGCCGACGCGCTGCAATATGCCCAGGCTGAGTTCACGGTCGAAAATCTGGGTCAGGTGCGCACGATCCTGCACGACTACATTCACAAGGCGATCAACGGCGAGATGTCCGTGGCCGACGCCATGGCCGCCGCTCAAGCCGACGCCGACGCGGCGCTGGAACCCTTCCGGCAGTAAGCGCTGAATAAAAGGCGGATGACGCAGTGCTAACGGATCGCCAGGGAGAAGTCTACAAAATCCGTTGCACCTGCGTCATCCGCAAGCCCAAGATTGTCTCGTCACAAGGACTTCGCCCATGACCGCATCCGCCCGCCCACGGCGCCGGCGCGCGTCGCCGTTGCCCTATCTCCTCATTCTGCCAACCTTCATCTTCGTGGCGCTCTTCACAATCTGGCCGATGCTGCTGGCAGGCTATCAGAGCCTCTTTCTGCAGCGGCTCAACATGGCGCGCTATCGCACACCAACCTTCACCGGCTTCCAGAATTATGTCGAGCTATTCAACGATGATCGTTTTCATCAGGTCATGCTCAACACGCTGATCTTCGTGGCAGGGACGGTGCCAGTCAGCATCGTATTGGCATTTCTCTTTGCGATGCTGGTCAACCAGACGCTGCGTGGCATTGGCGTCGCCCGACTCTTCTTCTTTTATCCGACGATCCTGCCGTTGGTCAGCGCGGCGACGATCTGGATGTTCTTCTTCACGCCCGACTATGGCATCTTCAACACGACGCTGCGCGCCCTGGGTTACACCGGGCCACAAAACTGGACGAGCAACCCCAGCCTGGCGCTATTGTCGGTGATGATCGTCGCCGTGTGGAAGAATGCAGGCTATTACATGATCTTTTACCTGGCAGGCTTGCAAGGCCTGCCGCAGGATGTCTACGAGGCCGCCGCGCTCGACGGCGCCAGCGGCTGGCAGATGTTGTGGCGGATCACTTTTCCGTTGTTGCGGCGCACCACGCTCTTCATCACCACCATCGCCTTCATCAGCGCGTTCCAAACGGTCGATCACATCTTTGTGCTGACCCAGGGCGGGCCTGCTGGCGCCAGCACCGTGTTGCTCTACTTTCTTTGGGAACAACGCTTCGAGTTTCTCAATGTTGGCATTGCCTCGGCGCTGACGGTGGTGCTGATCGCTGTGCTGCTGGTCTTTACGCTGACCAACTTCATGCTTTCCGAGCGCAAGGAGGACGCCCATGCCGGGTAATGTGATGGGAGGCGGCTGGCGCGCCCGGCTTGGCCGCAGTGCGCTGTACATCTTCACCTTTGCGCTGGCGATCGTGTGGGCCGTGCCGATGGCGTGGGCGGTCGTAGCGTCGCTGCGCCCGCCGACAGACCCACTTGGGCGCGGCGATGTCTGGTTCGCCCTGCCGCTAACACTGGAAAACTACGCGCGCGCCCTGGCGCTGGCGCCGTTCGGCCAGTATTACGTCAACACAATTGTTGTCATCCTGATGATCCTGGCGGTGCAGATGGTGACGATCACGCTGGCGGCCTTTGCCTTTGCCCACTACAACTTTCCGGGCAAACGCGTGATCTTCTATCTCGTATTGTTGCAGTTGATGATCCCGACGACGGCGTTGCTGGCGCCCAACTTTGCGACGATCCGCGCGCTGGGGCTGTTCGACACGCGGCTGGCGATTGCGATCCCTTATTTCGGCTCTGCCTTCGGCGCATTTTTGCTGCGCCAGGTCTTTCTGGACATCCCCCGTGACCTGGTGGACGCAGGCGTGATGGATGGCTGCCGATGGTGGCAGTTGCTGCGCCACATCTACCTGCCGCCTGCCGTGCCGACGCTGATCGCCTTTGGCCTCTCCTCAACGGCGTGGCACTGGAACGAATTTCTGTGGCCGCTGGTCATCACGAACAGCGACAAGGCGCGCCCGCTTACCGCTGGCCTGGTGCGCTTCACGCAACTCGGCGAGATCGGCGCGCAGTGGGCGCTGCTTTCCGCCGCCACGCTGATCGTGATTCTGCCACTCTTCGTGGTTTTTCTTTTCTTTCAGAAACGCTTCATCCAGAGCTTCGTCTATTCGGGGATCAAGTAACTTGCGACGACAAACTGCGCCAACGCCTTTACATCAACACGCGATCTGTTGACGTAAAAGCGTTGGCGCACAGCTACACGGCAAACATCTGGTCGCGCTCCGGCCCCACTGAAACATAATCGATCTTGATCCCTGCCAGCTCGCTGATGCGGTGGAGATAGGCGCGTGCGGCTTTGGGCAAGTCGTCCCAGTGGCGGCAGTCGGAAGTCGGCGTCTGCCAGCCGTCCCACACTTCATAAACCGGTGTGACCTGCATCAGCACAGGCGTGTCTGGCATAGATTGGGCAATGATGGCGCCGTTGGGAAGCTTGTAGCCGGTGCAGATTTTGATGATCTCGAAGTTGTCGAGCACGTCGAGCTTGGTGATCGCCAATCCGGTCATGCCGTTGAGCCACGCCGCGTAGCCGATCGCCACGCCGTCGAACCAACCGCAACGTCGCGGGCGTCCGGTGGTGGCGCCGAACTCGCCGCCGACCTCACGCAGCTTCTCGCCGTCGGCGTCGTGCAGCTCGGTGGGGAAGGGGCCATCGCCCACTGCCGTGCTGTACGCTTTGACCACACCGATCACGCGATCGATGGCACGCGCGGGCAACCCCGCACCCGACGCCGCATAAGATGCGGTCGGGTTGCTGCTCGTCACATAGGGATAGATGCCCCAATCCAGATCGCGCATCACGCCGAGCTGGCCTTCGAGCAGGATGTGCTTTTTCTGTTCAATGGCGCGGCGGGTCATCGGCAGCGTGTCGATGATGCGATCGCCCAGTTTCTCGCGATACTCCATACAGAGCGCGTAGACATCTTCGCCCTTGAACGGCTGCCCACCCAGGATTTCGATCTTGCGGTTGACCGTGCGCAGGGCATTGTCGAGGCGCATCTCCAGCCATTCCGGCTGCAGCAGGTCACCCATGCGCAGACCAGCGCGTGCGGCTTTATCGGCATAGGCTGGCCCGATGCCGCGCTTGGTCGTGCCGATGGTGTCCTTGCCGCGTGCAGCTTCCTCCAGCACATCCAGCTCACGGTGATAGGGCATCAACATCTGTGCACGTGTGCTGACCCAGAGATTTTCGAGATCGACGCCCGCCGTTCTGAGGCTCTCCATCTCGTTGAGCAACGACTGCGGATTGACCACACAGCCGGAGCCGATGATGTTCTGCGTGCGCGGGTTGAAGATGCCGCTCGGAATCAGGTGCAGGGCGTGCTTGCCGTATTCGTTGATCACGGTGTGGCCCGCATTGTCGCCGCCCTGAAAGCGGATCACGACGTCAGCTTCTTGCGCCAGATAGTCGATAATGCGGCCCTTGCCTTCGTCGCCCCACTGGGCGCCGACGACTGCGGTGACAGTCATGGGTGTTTCTCCTTTTCACTGCTGAGAGAATGAGTCAAGCAATCAATGCGAGTTGTTTCTCGTTCAAGTTATGCAGCCAGTCAGGGGGTTGCAGCAACGGCATAGCGACCAATTCCTTTGGCTCCACCTTGTGCAGCCCGCCGCCGTAGGATCGACCGTTCTGTACAATGTCGGCCATCGAAATGCGATTCAGCGCGCTCAGCAACTCCATCATACGCTCACGATTCCCTGCGAGCAGGCGCATCAATGCGCTGCGTGGATATAGATGCAGGTAGACATTCGTGACGAGTGCATCTGACAGATTCAGATAGAAACGGATCGGTGTATCAGACTTGCCGCTGGCGCGTCCCATGTAGGTCGCCAGGAACAGCGATGGCTGGCGTTGCTCCGGGTAATACCAGACTTCCTTCGATGCACACAGATAGCGTTCGTGGATTTTCTGCGCCACGCCACTCTGCAAATACGACCAGAGTCCTGGATAGCGATGTTCGACAATTTCTGGCGGCTGGGTGCAAGCCAACAAATACAGAGGCTGTACATTCAGCGGCGCGCCGTTCATCGCGCGGTCGATCACGGCATCCTTCAGGTGACGCGGCCCCGGCAATATCGGTTTGAGAAACTCGGCGGGAATCGCGTATTCGGCGGCAGTTTCCGGCGTGATAATGAAGAAGTGATTGGCGCCGGTCGCTATACCGCGCTTTACCGAAAAGAGATCGCCGAAGGTCAAATCACCAGTAGGATGCCGATAGCGCGGCTGATCGGACGAGAACAACCACCGCTGCGTTCCAGCAATGGCGGATTGCGCCATGTTGCGCGTAATGGATGGCATCAATATATTGCCGCCATAAGTGTAGAGAAACCGCGTATCTTTCACGGGGCGTCGCTTGCAATAGGTGATGATGCAAGACGAAACAAGTGCATCCTCAAATTGCACATCCTCCGGATCGAACTGGTGGATCGAGAGCAACGTCACATGTTGCGATAAATACTGACGCAGCACGCTCCCATAATTGACTGTGAAAAATTCTGTGGGAATCAGCCAGGATGCCACTGCGCCTTCGGCAAGCACGGCATCTGCAAGAAGAACGAAATAGATGTACAGCCCCGCCAAACCACTTACCTGTAGACCCAGTTGAGCACGGACAGCTTTCTGTAACGCCACCTTCTGCGACTGGTCAACATGATGGTGGCGGACATAGGGCGGATTGGTGCACAACAAGTTGAAGCGTCCAGCGTTGGCTGGGTCCAACGCATATATCAAAAAATCTGTGTTCAGGACTTCAAGACCATGATCACACCAGAGTGACTGCGCAATCTCGAAGTACGCCGGGTCAATCTCAACACCGACCGCCTGGCTCAGCACATGATCGCCGGATTCAGCCAACAGCGCCGAAAAGAACACGCCGCTGCCAACCGCAGGCTCCAAAAAGCATAAGGGTTTTCCGCTGGGCATACGCGCCAATGCCGCCGCCACCATCTGGCGGGCGAGTGCGTAGGGCGTGGAAAACTGCCCAAGCCGGTTGCGCTCGGACGAAGACTTTCCTGCGTCGATTGATTTTTGCAATGCAAACCGCCGAGTCTCCAACGGATCGGTCGTCGAGTACTGTGTCGCTGATCGTGTTTCTTGCAGAGTCAGTTGGCGGCTGTGAGGCGGTAACACCGCTTCCAGATCATCAAGCCGATGCTCCCAGACCCAGTCGATTCCTTCGGATGCCTCGTAGCCTAGATAGCCCGCATCGAAATAACCGCACAGCAACAGAATCAACGTCGCCTTGTCGCCAAAGCGAGCTTTTAACTGCGCAACTTTCTGCGCCTCCTCTTTGCGGCGTTTGTTCGTGTTGGTGACATCACCCGCTGACTTTGCCTCAATCAGAACCGGGAACTGATCGGGAGCAGCGTCAAAAGGCATCACGACGCAGTCGATTGGCATCTTGACCGGTTTTCGCCCTCTTCCTACGTAAAGATTCATGTGCAGAGCAAAACTACCGGGCGCCACGCTCTCCAGCGTGCGATTGGCGCCGGTTGGAAGCTCTGTGTAGCCGCGCTCGAGCAACCATCGTTTCAACGCAGCAAGCTGGCGCTGTTCTTGCGCGTTGCGGAGAAGGGGATCGGCTATTGCGCCAGACAGACGATCAGCCACAACGATCAATGCTCTATCAAGTTCCTGCGGCGTCGGATCGCGGTTTTCCTTTAGCCAGGCGAAGAGGTCAAGGTCGATCAACTCACCGATAATGTCACATATGTTTTGCAGGGCGTTTTCGGCTGTGGGTTTCGGCAATCTAGGCGGAATGCGCGATGGTCTTTCCTCCTTGCCTTCCATCGACTCAATCAGAGACTTGCTGACATAAGCGAGTCCCATCAGCCGGTCACGTGCTAACGGCGGAGCTGTGACCATGCGCAGAACCGGTAGCAACTCCGGATTCTCGTAAAGCAGTTGAGGCGATAAGTTGCGCAGATTCTGTGACTTGTCGAATGCATCCTGCACCTGCGCGATGCGGATCGAACGCTGGCTGCGGTACGTTTCAGGCGCAGAGCGAAGAAACCAATCGTTGTAATAGTCGATCGACTGGCTGACATCTGCTTTCCAAAGCTGCGGCTTGTCCAGGTTAATTGGCATGGGTAACTGTCTATTTCGCCGACTCGCCGCCATCCACCGTCAACACGGCGCCGGTGACGAACGAAGCGTCGTCTGAGCACAAGAACGCAGCGGCGCGGGCGATGTCCTCCGGTGCACCGACGCGACCCAGCGGAATCAGCGGCAGTTGCGCCTCGAAAAATTCAGCGGGCATGGCATCGAACGCAGCAGTGTGGATCAGACCGGGGCGGATCACGTTGGAGCGGATGCCGAAGGGCGCCAGCTCGATGGCAAGACGGCGGCTGAAGGCCTCGAGCGCGGCCTTGCTCGTCACATAGGCGATGTCGTCGAACTCGCCCACGACGACGCCGATGCTGCTGATGTGCAGAACGCAGCCGCGCGCCTCGATCAGGTGCGGACGCGCAGCCTGCACCAGGCTGAACGCGGCGTCCAGGTTGATCGAGAGCACCTGACGCCACATCTCCATCGTCATTTCGTCCAGATCAAGACCGGCAGAGATGGCGGCGTTGTTCACGACAATGTCCAGCCGGCCAAAGTGCTGGATCACCTGGCGCACAATGTTGGCAGCCTCGACCGACACATCGCCGCGGATCGGCAGCGCCTCATAGCCGTTGGCGCGCAGCGCGTCGGCGTGTTTCTGCACCACATGCCCACGCCGCCCGATGAGCGCCACCGCAGCGCCTTCGGCGGCAAGCTGCGCCGCAATCGCCGCACCAATGCCGGTGCCGCCGCCAGTGACGAGGGCGACTTTGCCCGTGAATCTTCGTTGAATTTTGCTCGCCAATGTGGACTCCCTCCTCAACCCACCGTAGGTGCGGCTCGCAGCCGCCGTAGCCGTAGGTGCGGCTCGCAGCCGCACAACCTCGATTGACCACAAACTTCGGTTGCCAACCACAGCTACGCTCACCCCTCGCACCCCCCGTCGCCGTAGGTGCGGCTCGCAGCCGCACAGCCTCGATTGACCACAAACTGCGGTTGCCAACCACAGCTACGCTCACCCCTCGCACCCCCCGTAGCCGTAGGTGCGGCTCGCAGCCGCACAGCCTCGATTGACCACAAACTGCGGTTGCGAACCGCAGCTACGCTCACCCCTCGCACCCGCCGTAGGTGCGGCTCGCAGCCGCACATTCTTGATCGGGTAGAAACCTGCGGTTGCGAACCGCAGCTACGCTCACCCCTCGCAACTCACCCCCTGCCAATCGAGAGCTGGTAGTTGGGCGCCTCTTTGGTGATGATGATGCTGTGTGGGTGGCTTTCCTGGAAACTGGCGCGGCTGATGCGTTGGAAGCGCGCCTTCGCCCACAGATCGGGCAGGTCCGCCGCACCAACGTAGCCCATGCCGCTGCGCAAGCCGCCCATCAACTGAAAGACGAAATCCTTGAGCAGCCCTTTGTAGGGCACCTGCCCTTCGATGCCTTCGGGCACGCTCTTGCCGCTGATGTCGGGGCTGGCGGATTCGCCCTGCGCGCTCTGGTAGCGATCGCTGGCGCGGCCCCGCATGGCGCTCAGGCTGCCCATGCCCCGATACTCCTTGAACGAACGCCCTTCGCGGATCACGATCTCGCCGGGCGATTCCTGCAAGCCGGCAAGGAGGCTACCGAGCATGACCGCCGATGCGCCGGCAGCGAGCGCTTTGGTGATGTCGCCGCTGTAGCGAATGCCGCCATCGGCGACGATCGTCACGCCGTAGTCGCGGGCGGCCTCGGCGCAGATCAGGATCGCCGTGAGCTGCGGCATGCCCGCGCCGGCGACGACGCGCGTGGTGCAGATCGAGCCAGCGCCGACGCCGATCTTGATCGCGGACGCGCCAGCCTCGGCCAGGTCGCGCACGCCCTCACGCGTCACAACGTTGCCCGCCAGGATCGGTGTGTCGCCAAAGCGCCGGCGCAGCGCCCGGATCGTATCGATGACGCCCTTACTGTGTCCGTGTGCGGTGTCGATGGCGACGGCGTCGGCGCCAGCCTCGATCACAGCCTCGGCGCGGCGCAAGCCCTGCTCGCCCACCCCAACAGCGGCAGCCACCAGCAGGCGCCCGCGCTCATCCTTGGCCGCGTGCGGATAATCCTGTTTCTTGAGAATGTCCTTGTAGGTGATCAACCCGCGTAGATGGCCTGCATCATCCACCAGCGGCAGCTTTTCGATGCGATAGCGATGCAGAATCTCCTGTGCTTCCGCCAGAGTGGTGCCGAGCGGCGCCGTGATGAGGTGCTCCGTAACCATGTAGTCGCGAATCGGGCGTGTATCGTCGGTGGCAAAGCGCACATCGCGGTTGGTCAGAATACCCACCAGCTTGCCTGCGGCGTCGGTGATCGGCACGCCGCTGATCTTGTACTTCGCCATCAACTGCTCGGCATCGCGCAGCGTGGCTTCGGGCGGCAGCGTGATTGGATCGACGATCATGCCGCTTTCGCTGCGCTTGACTTTATCCACCTCGGCGGCCTGCTCTTCAATCGTGAGGTTGCGATGGATGACGCCAAGCCCGCCCTGGCGCGCCAGCGCAATCGCCAGCTCGCTCTCGGTCACGGTGTCCATCGCTGCGCTGAGGATCGGGATGTGCAGTTGCAGGCGAGGGTGCAACGTCGTACTCAGGTTCACCTGGTTGGGCAGCGTCTCGGTGTAACCGGGGATCAGCAATACATCGTCGAAGGTGAGCGCTTCAACTTCAAGACGCCGGAGCGTCTCCTCCACAGCATACGCGCCGTTGCGTGCGCTTTCCGTCCATACAGACTGGGTCGAAATGGTCACGAATGCCTCCTTGAGCCAAAATCCTTGTGTAAGGCATTCTAACATTGCGACAAGCGCCAGGGCAAAGGGGGCGGTCAATCAGGGATGAACTCTGGGGAGGGTTCGTAACCTGCATCAATGCCGACCCGTTTGAATCTCTCGATCCGCGCTCTACGCAACAGCATCAAGCGTCAGCCAACTGACTGCGCCAGCGCAGCTTATCCCTCGAACTGCTCGCGCAGGGCGGCTGTCGCGCACCGCCACCAGCCGCTGCCGAACCCTGCGCCTTCTATCCCGGTTCGTCGGCCAGCGCACGTAGCAGCAGACCGGCTGTGGCAACGGCGCCCCACGCGCCCGCTACGAAAAGTGCACGCCAACGCGCAGTGCGCACCAGCGCGCCGCCGCTGGCGTTTCAGGCGCAAACTCGCTACAATGGCGGCGCAATACCATCTGGCGCGCTGCCGACACGACGCCGCAACGCCCGCGCCCGTCGCCTTTCACCCATCCTGAAGAAGAGGAGCTCACGATGCGCAGCATTTCACAACTTCTGACCACGTGGCTGCGTCTGGCCGCCGCTGCCAGCGCACCGCTCTCATTGCCACGCCCAGCGTTCGCCGGTGCGCCCAGAGGCGGACATCAGGCAGCCAGTGTGTGGCGCTTTGCCAGCAACAACGAACCGCGCACCGTCACGACGCAACGACGCCGGCGCAGCGAACCACCGGCAGGCGGTCGCGACCGCGCCAGCGCACCAACACGCGACCAACGCCCCTCCTCCAGCGGCGGCAGCCGACCGCCAGCCGGCGGCGGGGGCGGCTACTCATCGGGCGGCGGGGGCGGCGGCTATCGACCCTCCTTTGGCGGCGGTGGACAGCCCGGCAACCCGCTGCTGTTGATCGGGCTGGTGGTGGTGTTGCTGCTGTGCGTTGGCCCCTTCCTGCTCTTCAATGGCTTCGGTGGCGGCGGCAGCCAGATTGTCGAAGCGCCCGGCCAGAACGTTGCACCGGTCGTCGCCACGGCGCGGCCCACGCGTCCTGTCCAGCCCGCCCCCAGCGTCAATCTCACAACTACCGGCGACCCTAGCCAGAAGTGGCTGATCATGCTCTATCAGGATGCCGACGACAAAATCCTGGAAAAGGACATCTTCATCGACCTCAATGAGGCCGAACGCATCGGCTCCAACGCGCAGGTGCAGATCGTCAGCCAGATCGACCGCTATCGCGGCGGCTTCGATGGCGACGGCGACTGGCATGGTGCGCGCCGCTATTATGTCACGCAAGATGACAACCTGGCGCGCCTGGGCTCGGAACTGGTCGAAGACCTGGGCGAGGTCAATATGGCAAGCGGCGACACGCTGGTCGACTTCGTCACCTGGGCCGTGAGCAACTACCCGGCTGACAGGTATGTGCTCATTCTCTCCGACCACGGCATGGGCTGGCCCGGCGGCTGGAGCGACCCGAATCCTGGCGGCGCTGGCGGCGGCGCCGATGTGAACGCGCCAATTGCACAGGCGCTGGGCAACCAGATGTATCTCTCCGAGATCGATGACGCGCTGACGCGGGCGCGCGCCGCCGCCGGCATCGACAAGTTCGAGCTGATCGGCATGGATGCCTGTCTGATGGGACATCTGGAAGTGATGAGCGCCCTGGCGGCGCACGCCAACTTCGCTGTGCTCTCGCAGGAGACTGAACCGGCGCTGGGCTGGGCTTACGCCAGCTTCCTCAACGCCCTGCAACAGAATCCTGGCATCGACGGCGGACAGTTGGGTCAACTCATCGTCGGCAGCTACATCGACGAAGATGCGCGCATCACCGACGAACAACAGCGGCTGGATCTCTACGGACGCGGCGGCGGGCTGTTCGGCCTGGGCAGCGTGCCATCGGCGCGCGAGACGGCGGCGCAGATGGGGCGCAACGTCACGCTGGCTGCACTCGACCTGCGCCAGACGCCCGCCCTGCTGGACAGCGTCAATCAGTTCGCCTACGCGCTCCAGGAGGCGCCGCAAAAAAACGTCGCCAAGGCGCGCAGCTATGCACAATCCTTCACCAGCATCTTTGGCGCCGAGACACCAGCCTCATACATCGATCTGGGACACTTTGTCCAGCTTGTCGAACAGGTTGCCGGCGGTGGGGCTGTCAGCGAGGCAGGCAAGGCCGTACTCGCTGCGCTCGACCAGACCGTATTGGCTGACAAGAACGGCCCCGACAAAGCAGGAGCCACCGGCGTCTCGGTCTACTTCCCCACGTCACAACTCTACAAATCGCCCATCGCCGGGCCACCTTCATACACGGCGGTGGCGGAACGCTTCGCCCAGGACTCGCTGTGGGATGACTTCCTGGCTTTCCACTACTCCGGACGCCAGTTCCAGCCGGGCAGCACACAACCGGCTGCACCAGAAGCCGCGGCAGTGCGGGCGCCAGGCGCCGGGCAGATTCGCGTCGGCGCCATCAAAAAATCGGGCGAGGTGGCGCGCCCAGGTGAGCCGGTGACGCTGCGCGCCACTGTGGATGGCGACAACGTCGGCTACATCTAC
>Ga0272446_1001765_pt1 | contig 30765 bp, 36 predicted proteins | sample YNPCB0061_FD_194587 | JGI IMG/M metagenome (GOLD analysis project Ga0272446, IMG submission 194587) | Hot spring microbial mat communities from Yellowstone National Park, WY, United States - YNP-CB-006-1 | ecosystem: Environmental > Aquatic > Thermal springs > Hot (42-90C) > Sediment | place...
CGTTGCACGCCTCGAGGATTGCACGCGCACGCGCGCGGCCGATGCCGTAGATGGCGGTCAGGCCGATCTCGGCGTGTTGATGCGGCGGGATGTTGATACCGGCGATACGGGCCATCGTCTACCTCGCTAGCCTTGACGTTGCTTGTGCCGCGGGTCGGTGCAGATCACGCGCACGACACCCTTGCGCCTAATGATCTTGCACTTGCGGCACATCTTCTTGACCGATGCCATGACTTTCATCGTTGCCTCCACCGCGCGCTATTTGGCGCGGAAAACGATCCTTGCCCGCGTCAGGTCGTACGGCGTCAGCTCCACCGTCACCTTGTCGCCCGGCAGGATGCGGATGTAATGCATCCGCATCTTTCCCGATATGTGGCCGAGCACCACGTGTCCGTTCTCCAGTTTGACGCGGAACGTCGCGTTGGGGAGGTTCTCGAGGATCTCCCCCTGCATCTGGATGACGTCGTCCTTCGCCATCTGACTCGCTCCGCGCGCGGACTGGTTACCCCGCGATCATCGCGGCATGCCAGGGCCGAAGCCCTTGAAGTTCGCTTTCTTCAACAGGCTCTCGTACTGGTGCGTCATCAGGTACGCCTGCACCTGCGCCATGAAGTCCATCGTCACGACCACGACGATCAGCAGCGAAGTCCCGCCGAAATAAAACGGCACGTTCCAGCGCAGGTTCAGGAACTCGGGCACCAGGCAGACGAACGTGATGTAGATCGCGCCGGCGAGCGTCAACCGCATCAGGATCTTGTCGATGTAGCGCGCGGTCTGATCGCCCGGCCGGATGCCAGGCACGAAGGCGCCGCTCTTCTTCAGATTGTCGGCCGTCTCCTTGCTGTTGAAGACGAGCGCGGTATAAAAGAAACAGAAGAACACGATCAGCCCCGCGTACAGCAGGATGTACAGCGGCTGCCCCGGCGACAGCGCCGCCGCGAGGTCGCGGATCCAGCGTGTCGCATCCCCCGTCGTGAACCAGCTCGCCAGCGTGGCCGGGAACAGGATCAGGCTGGACGCGAAGATCGGCGGGATCACGCCGGACATGTTCAGCTTCAGCGGCAGATGCGAGCTCTGCCCGCCGTAGATCTTGTTGCCGATCTGCCGCTTGGCGTAGTTGACCAGGATCTTGCGCTGGCCGCGCTCGACGAACACGACGAACGCGGTGACCACCGCGATCAGCGCGATGATGAAAATGGCCGACAGCGGCCCGATCGCGCCGGTGCGTACCAGCTCGAACAGCCCGCCGATCGCATTGGGCAGGCCGGCGACGATGCCGGCGAAGATCAGGATCGAAATTCCGTTGCCCAGCCCGCGTTCGGTGATCTGCTCGCCGAGCCACATCAGGAACATCGTCCCGGTGACGAGCGACACGACGCAGACGAAACGGAACATGATGCCCGGGTCGAGCACCAGCCCCCGCTGCGATTCGAGCGCGATCGAGATACCGATCGCCTGGAAGACCGCCAGTGCGAGCGTGCCGTAACGCGTGTACTGCGTGATCTTGCGGCGGCCCGATTCGCCTTCCTTGCGCAGCGACTCGAGCGACGGCAGCACGTAGGTCAGCATCTGCATGATGATCGACGCCGAGATGTACGGCATGATCCCCAGCGCGAACACCGAAAAGCGCGACAGCGCGCCGCCCGAGAACATGTTGAACAGGCCGAGGATCCCACCCTGCTGCGTATTGAAGAGCTGGCGCAGCTGGTCCGGGTCGATGCCCGGTACCGGAACGTGCGTGCCGATCCGGTAGACGACGAGCGCGAGCAACAGAAAGACCAGACGACGCTTCAGGTCGCCGTACTTGCCTGTCTTGCCGAGGGTGCCGGGAAGGCTCGCCACGCGGAGTCCTTTGCCTTGCGTTCGGTGTCCTTACCTACTTCGCCGCGGGCTTGGCCGGCTTCTTCGGCGCGGCGTCGGCGGCGGGCTTGGCCGCTTTCTTGGCCGGCGCCGGCGGCTTGGCCGGAGCCTGTGTAGCGGCCTTGATGGCGGCCTCCTTCGCGGCGCGCCGCTGCGCGTATTTCTCTGCCTTCTTGCCCGCGGGCTTCGCAACGGCAACCACCTCGACACGGCCGCCGGCGGCTTCGATCGCCGCCTTCGCACCGCCGGTCACGCCGATGCCACGAACGGTCACCTTGCGGGTGATCTCGCCGGACTTGATCACGCGCGCGTCCTGCGCGAGCGCGGACACGATGCCGGCTTGCTTGAGGACCATCAGGTCGATTTCGTCGGCGCCGAGCTTGTCGATCTCCGACAGCCGCACCGCTTCGACATAACGGCGCGACATCGAAGTGAAGCCGCGCTTCGGTAGGCGCCGGTGCAGCGGCATCTGCCCGCCCTCGAAGCCCACCTTGTGGAAGCCGCCGGCGCGCGCCTTCTGGCCCTTGTGGCCGCGCCCCGCCGTCTTGCCCCAACCCGAGCCGATGCCACGACCGACGCGGTGCCGCGCGCTCTTGCTGCCGGCCGCCGGTTTCAGAGTGTTCAGGCGCATTTGGATCGTCCCGGATTCGTCAGGCCACGCGCACGAGGTACGCGACCTTGTTGATCATTCCGCGCACCGCCGGCGTGTCTTCCAGCTCGCGCGTCTGGTTCATCTTCTTCAGCCCGAGGCCGAGCACGGTCGCGCGGTGGTCCGACTTGCAGCCGATCGGGCTCTTGACCAGCGTGACCTTCAGTGTCTTCTTGGACATCGTTTCGACCTCAGCCGGAGATCTGCTCGACCGTCATGCCGCGCTTGGCCGCGATTTCCGACGGCGTGCGCAGCTTCCCGAGCGCGTTCAGCGTGGCGCGCACCATGTTGTACGGGTTGGTCGACCCGTGCGACTTGGCCACGACGTTGCGAACGCCCATCACGTCGAACACCGCACGCATCGGTCCGCCGGCGATCACGCCGGTGCCCTCCTGGGCGGGCGACAGGATGACCTTGGAGGCACCGTGCTTGCCTTCGACCAGGTGATGCAGCGTTCCGTTCTTCAGCGGGATGCGCGTCATGCCCCGGCGCGCTTTCTCCATCGCCTTCTGCACGGCCACCGGCACCTCGCGCGCCTTGCCTTTGCCCATGCCGATGCGGCCGTCGCCGTCGCCGACCACGGTCAGCGCCGCGAAGCCGAGAATACGGCCGCCCTTCACCACCTTGGTGACGCGGTTGACCGCAATCATCTTCTCGCGCAGGCCGTCGTCGCGCTCTTCCGAGGGCATGCCTTTCGGTTGAACCTTTGCCATCGCTCAGATCCTCGAATACGTGCTCAGAACTTCAGGCCGGCTTCGCGCGCGGCCTCGGCCAGCGCCTTAACGCGGCCGTGAAAACGGTAGCCGGCGCGATCGAACGCCACCCGCTCGACGCCCGCTGCCCTGGCTTTCTGCGCGATACGGGCACCGACGATCTTCGCCGCCGCCGTATTGCCGCCCCGGCCCTTGGCGCCGGCTAGCTGTGCGCGCACTTCGGGTTCGACCGTCGACGCCGACGCCAGCACGCGCGCGCCGTCGGGAGAAATCACGTTCGCATAGATGTGCAGATTGGTCCGGTGCACGGTCAGGCGATGCGCGCGCTGCAGCGCGATACGCACGCGCGTCGCGCGGGCACGGCGCAAACGGGCTTCCTTCTTGTCGATCATGCTGAACTCCGACGCTCGCGTTACTTCTTCTTGGTCTCTTTGAGGACCACCGTCTCATCGGCGTAGCGCACACCCTTGCCCTTGTACGGCTCGGGCGGGCGATACCCACGCACCTCGGCGGCGACCTGGCCGACCTTCTGCTTGTCCGTGCCCTTGATCAGGATCTCCGTCTGCGACGGAGTCTCGCATTTCACGCCGGCGGGCATCTGGTGGACGATCGGGTGCGAGAAACCCAGCGTCAGGTTGAGCTTGTCCCCCTGCGCCTGGGCGCGATAGCCGACGCCGACCAGCGTGAGCTTCTTCTCGAAGCCCTTCGATACACCCTGCACCATGCCGGCGACCAGTGCACGGAGCGTGCCGCTCATCGCGCTCGCCTCGCGCGATGCGTCGGCCGCCGTGAAGGTCACCTTGCCGTCAGCCACGCTGACCTTGACGAGCTTGGACACCGGATGCGTGAGCGTGCCGAGCGGACCTTTGACCGTGATTTCGGTCGCGCTCACCTGGGCTTCGACACCCTTGGCGAGCGCGACGGGGATGCGTGCAACTCGAGACATCTCGTCCTCGCCTCGTTACGCGACGTAGCAGAGCACTTCGCCGCCGACGCCCTGGCTGCGCGCTTTGCGATCGGTCATCACGCCGCGCGAAGTCGACACGATCGCCACGCCCAGCCCGTTCATGACCTGAGGGATCGCGTCGCGGCCTCGGTAGATGCGCAGCCCCGGGCGCGATACGCGCTCGAGGCGTTCGATCACCGGCCGCCCGGCGTAGTACTTCAGACCGATGCGCAGCTCCGGCTTGCCGTCCTGCGTGACGACCTGAAAGCCGTCGATGTAGCCCTCGTCCTTCAGCACCTGCGCGATCGCAACCTTCAGCTTCGACGCCGGCATCGTCACCTCGGCCTTTTCGACCCGCTGCGCATTGCGGATGCGCGTCAGCATGTCTGCGATCGGATCACTCATGCTCATGTGCAATCTCCTCGCTTACCAGCTCGCCTTGGTCAGGCCCGGAATGTCGCCGCGCAAAGCAGCCTCACGCAGCTTGTTGCGTCCGAGCCCGAACTTGCGGAACGTGCCGCGCGGCCGCCCAGTCAGCTTGCAGCGGTTGCGCAGACGCGTCGGATTGGCGTTGCGCGGCAGCGCCTGCAGTCTGGCCTGCGCGTCCATGCGCTCCTCCATCGACCGCGTCTGGTCGGCGATGATGGCTTTCAGTTCCTTGCGCTTTGCCTCGTATTTCTTGACGAGCGCCCGGCGCTTGGCTTCGCGATTGATCAGTGCGAGCTTTGCCAATTCACACCCCGCTTAGTTCCGGAACGGAAACCGGAAGGCGGCGAGCAGCGCTTTGGCTTCGTCGTCGGTCTTCGCGGTCGTCGTGATGCTGATGTTCAGGCCCCGGAGCGTGTCGATCTTGTCGTACTCGATCTCGGGGAAGATGATCTGCTCTTTCAGGCCGATGTTGTAGTTGCCTTGACCGTCAAAGGCGCGGCCCGACACGCCGCGGAAGTCGCGCATCCGCGGAAGCGCGATCGTGATCAGGCGATCGAGAAACTCGTACATCCGGGCGCCGCGCAGGGTCACCATGCAGCCGATCGGCAGCCCCTGGCGGATCTTGAAGTTCGCGATCGCCTTGCGCGCCTTCGTGACCACCGGCTTCTGGCCTGCGATTTTGGTCATGTCGGCGACGGCGTTGTCGATGTTCTTCTTGTCATTGACCGCCTCCCCTACGCCCATGTTCAGCGTGATCTTCGTGATGCGCGGCACTTCCATGACGGACTTGTACCCGAACTTCTGCATCAGTTCGGGAACGATCTTTTCGCGGTACTGCGTCTGCAAGCGGGCCATCGCCTACTCCACCATTGCCTTACTTCCGGGCACCGACGACGGCGCCGTTGCTCTTGAACACGCGCACCTTCTTGCCGTCGACGACCCTGAATCCGACCCGGTCGCCCTTCTTGGTCTCCGGATTGAACAACATGACGTTGGACTGGTCGATCGGCATCGTCTTATCGACGATGCCGCCGGCCACCCCCTTCATCGGGTTCGGCCGCACGTGCTTCTTGACGACGTTGACGCCCTCGACGGTCACGTGCCGCTCGTCGACGCGCGCCAGCACGACGCCGCGTTTGCCCTTGTCCTTGCCGGCGATGACGATGACTTCGTCGCCCTTGCGGATCCGCTCCATGGCCGTTCCTCAGAGAACCTCGGGCGCGAGCGACACGATCTTCATGAAGCGCTCGGTCCGCAACTCGCGCGTGACCGGCCCGAAGATGCGGGTGCCGATCGGCTCCAGCTTGTTGTTCAGCAGCACGGCGGCGTTGTTGTCGAACTTGATCGCCGAACCGTCCGCACGGCGCAGGCCGCTCGCGGTGCGTACGACGACCGCGTTGTAGACCTCGCCCTTCTTGACGCGGCCGCGCGGGGCCGCGTCCTTGACGCTGACCTTAATGACGTCGCCGATGTTCGCGTACCGCCGCTTGCTGCCGCCCAACACCTTGATACACATCACCGAACGCGCGCCGGTGTTGTCGGCGACGTCGAGCATCGTCTGCATCTGAATCATGGCTTCTTGTCCCAACTTATCCCGCTGCGCCCGACGTTTGCCGCGCGCGGCGGACAGTCTTGGTCCCGTCCGGGTGGATGAGCCGAGGAGCGTTCGGACCTGAATCTGCGCAGACGCGCAGTGCCGAACTCGAATCTGCTGCCCCGACTCCGGAGTTCCGCCGCGTTGTCGTTCGAAAAGCCGAATCGGCCTACCGCAGCGAAGCTTGGAATTTTATTCCTAAAGTCGCCTGCACCGCAAGCCGCGGAGGGACCTTAAACGGTCCGCGCGGGCGTGACGACGCGCGTCACGGTCCACGCCTTGGTTTTGGAGATCGGCCGTGTTTCTGCGATCTCGACCAAGTCGCCCTCGTTGATCCGGTCGCTCTCGTCGTGCGCATGGAATTTGGTCGAGCGCACGACGTACTTACCGTAGATGGGGTGTTTGACCTTGCGCTCGACGAGCACGGTCACGGTCTTGTCCATCTTGTTGCTGATCACGCGACCGACCAGGGTGCGCTTCAGCGACGTTTTCTCAGCGTTCATTTCGAGACCGCCTTCTGCGCCAGCACCGTGCGTACCCGCGCGATATCGCGCCGGACGTTGCGAAGCTGGGTCGTGTTCTGCAACTGCTGCGTGGCCTTTTGCATGCGCAGCGAAAAGTGCGCCTTCAGCAGGTCCTGCAGCTCCTTGTTCAGCGCCGCGACGTCCTTGGCGCGCAGATCCTTCGCTTCCATCGCGCTCCCCTTACATGCCGAGCTGGCGCACGACGAAGGTCGTCTTCAGCGGCAGCTTGGCGGCCGCCAGCGCGAACGCTTCACGCGCGAGCGCCTCGTCGACGCCGTCCATTTCGTACAGCACCTTTCCCGGCTGGATCTGCGCGACCCAGTACTCGGGGTTTCCTTTGCCGTTGCCCATCCGGACCTCGGCCGGCTTCTGCGACACCGGCTTGTCCGGGAAGATTCGGATCCAGACGCGGCCGCCGCGCTTGATGTGGCGCGAGATCGCGCGCCGCGCAGCTTCGATCTGTCGCGCGGTCAGGCGGCCGCGTTCGGTCGCCTTCAGTCCGTACTCGCCGAATGCGACGTTGGCGCCACGCGTCGCCAGACCGCGGTTGCGGCCCTTGTGATCCTTGCGGTACTTGCGTCGGGCAGGTTGCAGCATTGCTTACTCTCCGTCTTTGCCGCCGCCCTTGGCGTCGCTGCCAGCGGTCTTGGCCGCGACTTTGCGCACGCGCTTGACCGCGGGCTTGGCGGCCTCTTCCTTGGGTACCTCGACAGGAGGCGCCTCGGTCTTCGCTTCGGTCTTCGGCTCGCCACGGCGGGGGGCCGCGCGTTTGGCCGCGGGCCGGCCCGCCGGCTTGCCCTCCGGCCGACTCTCGGGCCGGCCCTCCGGACGCCGCGCGCGGCGTTCTTCGCGCTCCGCAGCGGGCGCGGCTTCGGCGGCAGGTGCCTCGCTGCGGCCCAGCGTGTCGCCCTTGTAGACCCAGACCTTGACGCCGATGACACCGTAGGTGGTCTTGGCCTCGGAGAATCCGTAGTCGATGTCGGCGCGCAGCGTGTGCAGCGGTACGCGACCCTCGCGGTACCACTCCGTGCGCGCGATCTCGATGCCGTTCAGCCGCCCGGCACTCATGATCTTGATTCCCTGCGCGCCGAGCCGCATCGCGTTTTGCATCGCGCGTTTCATCGCGCGGCGGAACATGATCCGCTTTTCGAGCTGCTGCGTGATCGAGTCGGCAATCAGCTGCGCGTCGATTTCCGGCTTGCGGATCTCGTCGATGTTCACGTGCACCGGCACGCCGAGCATCCGCTGCAACTCGGTCTTGAGCGATTCGATGTCCTCGCCCTTCTTGCCGATGACGACACCGGGTCGCGCAGAGTAGATCGTGATACGCGCGTTCTTTGCGGGACGCTCGATCAGGATGCGGCCGACCGACGCGTTGCGCAGCTTTTTCTTCAGGTACTCGCGGACCTTCAGGTCTTCGCCGAGCATGCGCGCAAACTCCGGACCCGACGCGAACCAGCGCGAGTTCCAGTTGCGCGTGACCGCGAGCCGGAAACCGGTGGGATTGATCTTCTGACCCATGCGTGCCCCTCAGTTCCCTAGCGGTTCTTGCCGTCGCCGACAGCGACGAAGATATGGCAGGTCTGCTTGTTGATGCGCGTGCCGCGGCCCTTCGCGCGCGCCGAGAAGCGGCGCAGCGTCGCAGCCTTCTCGACATAGATTTTCGTGACCTTCAGCTCGTCGATATCGGCACCGTCGTTGTGCTCGGCATTGGCGATGGCCGACTCGAGCGCCTTCTTGATGATGCCCGCCGCTTTCTTCTGGGTGAAAGCCAGAATGTTCAGCGCCTTGTCGACCGGTTTGCCGCGGACGAGATCGGCGACGAGCCGGCCTTTCTGGGCCGACAACCTGACGCCACGAACGGATGCTGTGGTTTCCATCGTGTCCTCTTACTTCTTGCCGGGCGCGGCCGCCGTCTTCCTGTCCGCGGCGTGCCCTTTGAAGGTCCGCGTCAACGCGAATTCGCCGAGCTTGTGTCCGACCATCTGCTCGGTGACATAAACGGGGACATGCTGTTTTCCGTTGTGCACGGCGATCGTCAGTCCGATGAAGTCGGGGACGATCGTCGATCGGCGCGACCAGGTCTTGATCGGCTTCTTGTCCTTCGTGGCCTGGGCGGCCTCGACTTTCTTCAGCAGATGCCCGTCGACGAACGGGCCCTTTTTCAGTGAACGCGACATGCGGACCCCTTACTTGCGACGGCGCTGCACGATCAGCGAATCGGTGCGCTTGTTCTTGCGCGTGCGATAACCCTTCGTGAGCTTGCCCCACGGGCTGACCGGATCGCGCTTGGTGCCGGTGCGCCCCTCGCCACCGCCGTGCGGATGGTCGATCGGGTTCATCGCTACCCCACGGACGGTCGGGCGGATGCCACGCCAGCGCATCGCGCCGGCCTTCCCGAACTGCCGCAGATTGTTCTCTTCGTTGCCGACCTCGCCGATCGTCGCGCGGCACTCGATCAGCACCCGGCGGATCTCGCCCGAACGCAAGCGGATCTGCGCATAGCCGCCTTCGCGGGCCAGCAGTTGCACGGACGTGCCGGCCGCGCGCGCAAGCTGCGCGCCTTTTCCAGGCTGCATCTCGATACAGTGGATCGTCGTGCCGACCGGTATGTTGCGCAGAGGCAGCGTGTTGCCGACCTTGATCGGCGCTTCCTGCCCGCTGACGACTTCGGCTCCGACCGTCAGTCCCTTCGGCGCGATGATGTAGCGGCGCTCGCCGTCCGCGTAGCACAGCAGCGCGATGTGGGCGGAGCGGTTCGGATCGTATTCGAGCCGTTCGACCTTGGCCGGAATGCCATCCTTGTCGCGCCTGAAGTCGACGACCCGGTAGTGCCGCTTGTGCCCGCCGCCCTGATGACGCATCGTGATGCGCCCGGCGTTGTTGCGCCCGGAACCGCGGATCTTCTTCTCGGTCAGCGACGGCAACGGCCCGCCCTTGTGCAGGTGCGGGTTGACGACCTTGACCAGTCCGCGACGCCCGGCCGAAGTGGGTTTGACCTTGACCAGCGGCATCACTTCACCTCTTGCGCGAAGTTGATTTCCTGACCGGGTGCGAGCGATACGTACGCCTTGCGTACGTGGCTGCGACGGCCCTCGAAGCGCCCGAATTTCTTCTGCTTGCCCTTCTGGTTCAGGATCGATACGCGCCGGACCTGCACCTTGAACAGCAGTTCCACCGCGGCCTTGACTTCCTGCTTGGTCGCATCCTGCGTCACGCGGAATGCAACCTGCTCGTGTTTGTCGGCAAGCATCGTGCTCTTCTCGGAGACGATGGGCGCGACCAGCACGCTATATAGACGCTCCTGGTTCATGACTGCCCCCACATCTCTTCGAGCTTGGCGATCGCGGGTCGGGTGACGACGACCTTCTTGAAGTGGATCAGCGACATCGGGTCCGCATAGCGCGGTTCCACGACCATCACGTCCTTCAGATTGCGCGACGCCAGGTACAGGTTCTCGTCGACGTTGTCCGTGATGATCAACACCGACGACTCCGGCGTACCGAGCCCCATCGCCCTGAGCTTCTGCGCAAGAAGCTTGGTCTTCGGCGACTCGACGGTCAGCCCATCGATGACGGCGATACGGTCGTCTTTGGCCAGCTTGCTCAGGATCGAGCACACGCCGGCCCGGTACATCTTCTTGTTGACTTTATGGGTGAAGTTTTCGTCGGGCGAGTTCGGAAACACGCGGCCACCACCCCGCCAAAGCGGCGACGAAGTCATGCCCGCGCGCGCGCGACCGGTACCTTTCTGCCGCCAAGGCTTCCTGGTCGAATGTTTGACCGTCGCCCGGTCTTTCTGCGCCCGCGTACCCTGGCGCGCGTTCGCCTGGTAGGCGACGACGAGCTGGTGCACCAACGCCTCGTTGAAGTCGCGGCCGAAGAGGGTGGCCGGCGCCGGCGTCGTGCCGGCCGTGCGGCCCTGAGCGTCGAGTACTTTCAGTTCCATCGCCCGCTCCTTATCCCTTCACCGCCGGGCGCACGATCACGTTGCCGCCCTTCGCGCCCGGCACCGCACCCCGCACCATCAGCAGCCCACGGTCCTTGTCAACGCGCGCGACGACGAGATTCTGGGTCGTGCGCTGCTTGTCGCCCAGATGCCCTGCCATGCGCTTTCCGGGCATCACGCGGCCCGGATCCTGCCGCATACCGATCGAGCCCGGCGCGTTTGTCGTTACCGAGTTGCCGTGACTGGCCCGGTTCGACGAGAAGTGGTGGCGCTTGATGGCCCCGGCGAAGCCCTTGCCGATCGTCACCCCGGTGACGTCGACTTTCTGGCCGACCTGAAAGAGTTCGACGCTGAGCACCGCGCCGGGTTTGTACTCGCCGGCCTTGGCAGCATCGATGCGGAATTCCTTCAGCAGCGAACCCGCCTCGACCCCGGCTTTGGCATAGTGGCCTGCAACGGGCTTGGTCAGGCGCGACGGCTTTCGGCTGCCGTACGCGACCTGCACGGCTGTGTAACCGTCGCTCTCGACGGTCTTGACCTGCGTGACACGGTTATTCGACACGTCGAGCACCGTGACGGGAACGGCCTCGCCGTCGTCCGTGAAGATGCGCGTCATGCCGACCTTGCGGCCGACCAGGCCTAGGCGCGATGCGCCTGCCCGTGAACTCGCTTCACTCATCGTTTTCTCCAAACCCCGGCTTCGATTGGCCGGGACCGTGTTCATGCGGGCCGGGGTTAGCGCCCTGGCCGCGGAAAGCTTGGCATTCTATCCAATGCGGCGCGTATGACGCAACTTCGCTACTGCACCTTGATCTCGACGTCGACGCCCGCGGGCAGGTCGAGCTTCATCAGCGCGTCGACCGTCTTGTCGGTCGGGTCGATGATGTCCATCAGCCGCTGATGGGTGCGAATCTCGAACTGGTCGCGCGACGTCTTGTTCACGTGCGGCGAGCGCAGGATGTCGAAGCGCTGGATGCGCGTCGGCAGCGGCACCGGACCGCGGACGACTGCGCCCGTGCGCTTGGCAGTATCGACGATCTCGAGCGCCGACTGGTCGATCAACTTGTAATCGAACGCCTTCAGGCGGATGCGGATGCGCTGGCTTTGCATGTGGTTTCCTTCAAAGAACGAGGGGCCGCCGGACTCGGATCGTGCGCGGCGGCCCGCGGGGTTCAGCGGGGCTGGGCTCGGACTACTCGATGATCTTGGCGACCACGCCGGCGCCGACGGTGCGGCCGCCCTCGCGGATGGCAAAGCGCAGGCCTTCTTCCATCGCAATCGGCGCAATCAGCGCCACGTCCATCGTGATGTTGTCCCCCGGCATCACCATCTCGGTGCCCGCCGGCAGCTGAATCGAACCGGTCACGTCCGTGGTGCGGAAATAAAACTGCGGCCGATAACCGTTGAAAAACGGCGTGTGCCGCCCGCCCTCTTCCTTGGACAGCACATACACCTCGGCCTTGAACTTGGTGTGCGGCGTGATCGTGCCCGGCTTGGCCAACACCTGCCCGCGCTCGACCTCCTCCCGCTTGGTGCCACGCAGCAGCACCCCGACGTTGTCACCCGCCTGCCCCTCATCGAGCAGCTTGCGAAACATCTCCACCCCGGTGCACACCGTCTTCTGCGTCGGCCGAAGCCCTACGATCTCGATCTCGTCACCCACCTTGATCACGCCCCGCTCGACCCGCCCCGTCACCACCGTGCCGCGCCCGGAAATGCTGAACACGTCCTCAATGGGCATCAAAAACGGCTGATCGATCGCCCGCTTGGGCGTGGGAATGTAGCTGTCCAGCGCATCGGCCAGCTTCAGAATCGACTGCTCGCCCAGCTCGCCCTTGTCGCCTTCCAGCGCCAGCTTCGCCGACCCCTTGATGATCGGAATGCTGTCGCCCGGAAATTCATACTTGGACAGCAGCTCGCGCACCTCCATCTCCACCAGCTCCAAGAGCTCGGCATCGTCGACCATGTCGCACTTGTTCATGTACACGACGATGTACGGCACCCCAACCTGCCGCGCCAGCAAAATGTGCTCGCGCGTCTGCGGCATCGGACCGTCCGCCGCCGACACCACCAAAATGGCCCCGTCCATCTGCGCCGCCCCAGTGATCATGTTCTTCACATAGTCGGCATGCCCAGGACAGTCCACGTGCGCATAGTGCCGGTTCGCCGTCTCATACTCGACATGCGCCGTGTTGATCGTAATGCCCCGCGCCTTCTCCTCCGGCGCCGCATCAATCTCGTCGTACTTCTTGGCCTCGCCCCCAAACTTCGCCGCCAAAATCGTCGTGATCGCCGCCGTCAGCGTGGTCTTGCCATGATCCACGTGACCAATCGTCCCCACATTCACGTGCGGCTTCGTCCGCTCAAACTTGCCTTTGGCCATTTCTTTCCTCTGACTAAAGAACGGTTGTTGGTCTTTGCATTGACAACTACTTCGCCTTGGCGGAGATCACCGCCTCGGCGACGTTCTTCGGCGCCTCGGCGTAGTGTTTGAACTCCATCGTGTACGTGGCGCGGCCCTGCGTCAGCGAACGCAGGGTGGTCGAGTAACCGAACATCTCGGCGAGTGGCACCTCCGCGCGGATCGCCTTGCCGCCGCCGGCGATGTCGTCCATGCCCTGGATGACGCCGCGCCGGGAAGACAGGTCGCCCATCACGTCGCCCATCTTCTCCTCGGGCGTCTCGACCTCGACCGCCATGATCGGCTCGAGCAGCACCGGCTGCGCCTGCCGCATGCCCTCCTTGAACGCGATCGAACCCGCCATTTTGAAGGCGTTCTCGTTCGAGTCGACTTCGTGATACGAACCGAAGTGCAGCGTGACCTTGACGTCGACGACAGGGTAGCCGGCGAGCACGCCGGCCTTCAGCGTCTCCTCGACGCCCTTCTGCACCGCCGGGATGTACTCGCGCGGTACCACGCCGCCCTTGATCGCGTCGACGAACTCGAACCCCTTGCCGGGCGGCTGCGGTTCGAGTTTGAGGACGACGTGACCGTACTGGCCGCGTCCGCCCGACTGCTTGATGAACTTGCCCTCGGCGTTTTCGACCACCCGGCGGATCGTCTCGCGATACGCGACCTGCGGCTTGCCGACCGACGCCTCGACGCCGAATTCACGCTTCATCCGATCGACCAGGATCTCGAGGTGCAGCTCGCCCATCCCGGAAATGATCGTCTGTCCGGATTCCTCGTCCGTGTGTACGCGGAATGATGGGTCCTCTTGCGCCAGTCGATTGAGCGCGACACCCATCTTTTCCTGGTCCGCCTTGGTCTTGGGTTCGACCGCCTGCGAAATAACCGGCTCCGGAAATTCCATCCGCTCCAGCGTGATGATGTGGTTCGGATCGCACAACGTATCGCCGGTCGTGACCTCCTTCAGACCCACCGCCGCCGCGATATCGCCCGCGCGCACTTCCTTGATCTCCTCGCGCTCGTTCGCGTGCATCTGCAGAAGACGGCCAATGCGCTCCTTTTTCCCTTTGACCGGGTTGTAGACGGTGTCGCCAGAATTCAGCACGCCCGAATACACGCGCAGGAAGGTCAGCTGGCCGACGTAGGGGTCGGTCATGATCTTGAACGCGAGCGCGGCGAACTTCTCCGCATCGTCCGCCCTGCGCTGCACCGGCTTGTCACCGGCGTCGATGCCCTTCACCGGAGGAATGTCGACCGGCGACGGCAGGAACTCGACGACCGCATCGAGCATCCGCTGCACGCCCTTGTTCTTGAAAGCGCTGCCGCACAGCATCGGCTGGATCTCGCCCGCGATGGTGCGCAAGCGCAATCCGCGCCGGATCTCTTCCTCGGACAGTTCGCCGCCCTCGAGGTACTTGTTCATCAGTTCCTCGTTGGCTTCGGCCGCCGCCTCGATCATCTTCTCGCGCCATTCCTGCGCGATGTCACGCAGTGCGGCCGGGATCTCCTCGTACGTGAACTTCATGCCCTGCGAGGCTTCGTCCCACAGGATCGCCTTCATCTTGATCAGGTCGACCACACCCTTGAAGCCTTCCTCGGCACCGATCGGCACGACCACCGGCACCGGGTTCGCCTTCAGGCGCGCGCGCATCTGCTCGTACACTTTGAAGAAGTTGGCGCCCGTCCGGTCCATCTTGTTGACGAAGGCGAGCCGCGGCACGCCATACTTGTTTGCCTGGCGCCAGACCGTCTCCGACTGCGGCTGCACGCCGCCGACGGCGCAATAGACCATGCACGCGCCGTCGAGCACGCGCATGCTGCGCTCGACCTCGATCGTGAAGTCGACGTGTCCCGGCGTATCGATGATGTTGATCCGATGCTCGGGAAACGAGAGATCCATGCCGCGCCAGAACGTCGTCGTCGCTGCGGACGTGATCGTGATGCCGCGCTCCTGCTCCTGCTCCATCCAGTCCATCGTCGCGGCGCCATCGTGCACCTCGCCGATCTTGTGGTTGACGCCGGTATAAAACAGGATGCGTTCCGTCGTCGTGGTCTTGCCGGCATCGATGTGCGCCGAGATACCGATGTTGCGGTACCGTTCGATGGGCGTCTTGCGTGGCATAAGGTCTTCCCGAAATCTTGCGTGCGAGGCGCGCAGCGCGCCTCGCTCATCCATCAAAACCTGAAGTGCGCGAACGCACGGTTCGCCTCCGCCATGCGGTGCACTTCCTCGCGCTTCTTCATCGCGCCGCCGCGGCCTTCCGCGGCTTCCATCAGTTCGCCGGCCAGGCGCAGCGGCATCGACTTCTCGCCGCGTTTTTTCGCGGCCTCGCGCAGCCAGCGCATCGCCAACGCCATCCGCCGCACCGGCCGCACCTCGACCGGGACCTGGTAGTTGGCGCCTCCGACACGCCGACTCTTGACCTCGACCATCGGTTTGACGTTGTTCAGCGCCTGCGTGAACACCTCGAGGGCGTTCTTGCCGGTCTTGCTCTCGATCTGTGCAAGTGCGCCGTAGACGATTCGTTCTGCGACCGCCTTCTTGCCGTCGAGCATGATGACGTTGACGAACTTGGTGAGATCGGAGCTGTTGAACTTCGGGTCCGGAAGGACTTCGCGTTTGGGTACTTCGCGACGACGGGGCATGTGGGTTTTCCTCTCGCTTCAGTCGAAAGTGGCGCCTGGCCACGAATGCAGCCCCATGGTGCCGGGCTGCGACTTACTCGGCCGCGCGCCTCTTCGGCGACCCGGCCGCTGATGAAACGATGCCTAGCTCGCTTTCGGGCGTTTGGCGCCGTACTTCGATCGGGCCTGCTTGCGGTCCTTCACGCCCTGGGTGTCCAGCGATCCGCGCACGATGTGATAGCGCACGCCCGGCAGGTCCTTGACCCGGCCGCCGCGGATCAAAACGACAGAGTGCTCCTGCAGGTTGTGGCCCTCGCCACCAATGTACGAAATGACTTCGAACCCGTTGGTCAGCCTGACTTTTGCGACCTTGCGCAATGCCGAGTTGGGCTTCTTCGGCGTGGTCGTGTAGACCCGCGTGCATACGCCGCGCTTCTGCGGGCTGTTCTTCAGCGCCGGGCTCTTGCTCTTGACACTCGTCGATTCGCGCGGTTTGCGAACGAGTTGATTGATGGTCGGCATTGCGTTGTCCGCCTGGTCTGGGTCTGTCAAAACGAGTTGCCCGCACCGGGCGGGAAACCATGCTGTTCGGCTGTCTTCGGGGGCTTGCACCGGAAGCGGTGCCTTCGGGACGGTCGCGCGCCCGCGTCGAGCAGGCAACCTCAAAGAGCACCGAGTCCGGGAGGACTCCGGAAAGCCTGCCATTTTCTTTCGGGAGACCACACCTTGTCAAGGCAGGCGACATCCCGCCCCTCGATGCCGTCATGGAGGACCGGCATCAAGCCGGTCCTCCATCCCCGTCGCAACGTGATCGAAGCCGCGCGGCTCAGGACTCCGGACTCTCTTCGCTCCCTTCGGCGCTTTCGAAGATCTCGGCCGGCCGTCCGGTGGCCTCGAGCGCGGCCAGGGCTTCGCGTTCGGCGGCCTCGAACTCCTCCTTCTCCTTCCGGGCACGGTGATACGCAAGGCCGGTCCCCGCCGGGATCAGCCGACCGACGATGACGTTCTCTTTCAGGCCGCGCAGTTCGTCTTTCTTGCCCATGATCGCGGCTTCCGTCAGAACGCGCGTCGTCTCCTGGAACGACGCCGCCGAAATGAACGAGTCGGTCGACAACGACGCCTTCGTGATGCCGAGCAGGATGTTCTCGTACAGCGCGGGCCGCTTGCCGGCGTTGATCGCCTTGTCGTTCTCGTCCAGCACCTCCGAGCGCTCGACCTGCTCGCCGGTGATGAAAGGCGTGTCGCCGGGCTCGGTGATCTGTACCCGACGCAGCATCTGGCGAACGATCACTTCGATGTGCTTGTCGTTGATCTTCACCCCCTGCAGCCGGTAGACGTCCTGCACCTCGTCGACGATGTAGCGCGCCAGCGCCTCGATGCCGAGCAGGCGCAGGATGTCGTGCGGATCGGCCGGACCGTCGACGATCAGCTCGCCCTTGTTGACGACCTGGCCGTCGTGCACGAGCACGTGCTTGTCCTTCGGGATCAGGAACTCGTGCTCCTTGCCGTCGAGGTCGGTGATGATCAGCCGCTGCTTGCCCTTGGTTTCTTTGCCGAAGGTGACCGTGCCGGTGACCTCGGCGAGCATGCCCGCGTCCTTCGGCGAACGCGCCTCGAAAAGCTCCGCCACGCGCGGCAGGCCGCCCGTGATGTCGCGCGTCTTCTGCGACTCGGTCGGAATCCGCGCCAGCACCTCGCCGACGGCGACCTGCTGGCCGTCGCGCACGACGATCAGCGCGCCGACGGGGAAGCTGATCGTCACGGCATGGTCGGTGCCGGGGATCTTGACTTCCTCGCCCCTGTCGTTGAGCAGCTTGACCTGCGGACGGACTCCCTTGGCCGACGTCGTCCGGCGCTTGGCGTCGATGACGACAAGCGTCGACAGGCCGGTGACCTCGTCGATCTGCTTGGCGACCGTGACGCCTTCCTCGACGTTCTCGAACTTCACCGTACCCGTGTACTCGGTGATGATCGGGCGGGTCAGCGGATCCCAGCTCGCCAGTTGCGTGCCGGCACGCACCGCCTTGCCGTCGCCGACGAGCAGCGTCGCGCCGTACGGCACCTTGTGCCGCTCGCGCTCGCGGCCGTTGTCGTCGACGATCGTCACCTCGCCCGAACGCGAGATCACGACCTGCTCTCCCTTGGCGCTGGTGACGTAGCGCATCGTGCTGGAGAAGCGCACGGTGCCGTTGCTCTTCGCCTCGACGCTGGAGGCCACCGCCGCGCGCGATGCGGCCCCGCCGATGTGGAAGGTGCGCATCGTCAGCTGCGTGCCCGGTTCGCCGATCGACTGGGCGGCGATCACGCCGACCGCCTCGCCGACATTCACGAGCGAGCCGCGGCCGAGGTCACGGCCGTAGCACTTCGCGCACAGGCCGTAGCGCGTGTCGCAGGTGAGCGGCGTGCGCACGCGCACCTCGTCGATGCCGATCTGCTCGATGCGCTCGACGGCGTCCTCGTCAAGCAGTGTGCCGGCCGGATACAGCACGTCCTGCGTGTCCGGGTCGATCACGTCGACCGCCGCGACGCGGCCGAGGATGCGGTCACGCAGCGCCTCGATGACCTCGCCGCCCTCGACGAGCGCTTTCATCCCGACGCCGTTGGTCGTACCGCAGTCGTCCTCGGTGACGACCAGGTCCTGGGTGACGTCGACCAGACGGCGCGTGAGGTAACCCGAGTTGGCCGTCTTCAGCGCCGTATCGGCAAGCCCCTTGCGTGCGCCGTGCGTCGAGATGAAGTACTGCAGGACGTTCAGCCCTTCGCGGAAGTTCGCCGTGATCGGCGTCTCGATGATCGAGCCGTCGGGCTTCGCCATCAGGCCTCGCATCCCGGCCAGCTGGCGAATCTGCGCCACCGAACCGCGCGCGCCGGAGTCGGCCATCATGAAGATCGAGTTGAACGACTCCTGCTTGACCTCGCGGCCGTGGCGGTCGCGCGTCACTTCGGTGGCGAGCTGATCCATCATCACCTTGCCGACCTGATCGCCTGCGCGGCCCCAGATGTCGACCACCTTGTTGTAGCGCTCACCCTGCGTCACCAAGCCCGAGGTGTACTGTGCCTCGATTTCCTTCACCTCGCGTTCGGCGGCGCGGATGATTTCCTCCTTTTGCGCCGGCACCAGCATGTCGTCGATCGCGATCGAAAGCCCCGCGCGCGTGGCGAGCGCGAAGCCTGTCTGCAGCAGCCTGTCGGCAAAGATCACCGTCTCGCGCAAGCCGACCCGGCGGAATGCCGTGTTGATCAGTTTCGAGATCTCCTTCTTCTTCAGCGGTTTGTTCAGTACCGAGAAGGGCAGGCCCGCCGGCAGGATCTCGGACAGCAGTGCGCGGCCGACGGTGGTCTCGTATCGCGTGACCCGGGGCGTCTTCTCTCCGGTCGCCTTGTCGACATCGAACTCCCGGATCCGCACCGTGATGCGCGTCTGCAGCTCGACTTCCTTGTTTTCGTAGGCGCGATGCACTTCCGCGACGTCGGCGAAGAACGCGCCCTCGCCCTTGCCGTTGACCTTTTCACGCGTCGCGTAATACAGGCCCAGCACGACGTCCTGGCTCGGCACGATCGACGGATCGCCGTTGCTCGGGAACAGAATGTTGTTCGACGCCAGCATCAGCGCGCGCGCTTCGAGCTGCGCCTCGAGCGACAGCGGAACATGCACCGCCATCTGGTCGCCGTCGAAGTCGGCATTGAACGCCGCGCACACCAGCGGATGAAGCTGGATCGCCTTGCCTTCGATCAGCACCGGCTCGAATGCCTGGATGCCGAGCCGGTGTAGCGTCGGCGCGCGGTTCAGCAGCACCGGGTGCTGGCGGATCACTTCTTCGAGGATGTCCCACACGACGGGCTCGCCGGACTCGACCATCTTCTTCGCGGCCTTGATCGTGGTGGCGAGCCCCATCAGCTCGAGCTTGTTGAAGATGAAGGGCTTGAACAGCTCGAGCGCCATCAGCTTCGGCAGGCCGCACTGGTGCAGCTTCAGCTGCGGGCCGACGACGATCACCGAGCGGCCCGAATAGTCGACTCGCTTGCCGAGCAGGTTCTGGCGGAAGCGGCCGCCCTTGCCCTTGATCATGTCGGCGAGCGACTTCAGCGGGCGCTTGTTCGCGCCGGTCATCGCCTTGCCGCGACGACCGTTGTCGAGCAGCGAGTCGACGGCCTCCTGCAACATCCGCTTCTCGTTGCGGACGATGATTTCCGGTGCCTTCAGTTCGAGCAGGCGCTTCAGCCGGTTGTTGCGGTTGATCACGCGCCGATACAGGTCGTTCAGATCCGACGTCGCGAAGCGGCCGCCATCCAGCGGCACCAGCGGGCGCAGCTCGGGCGGCAGCACCGGCAGCACTTCCATGATCATCCACTCGGGCTTGATGCCCGAGCGCTGGAAGCCCTCCAGCGTCTTCAGACGCTTGGCGTACTTCTTGATCTTGGCCTCCGAGCCGGTGGCGGCCAAATCCTTGCGCAGCGTCTCGATTTCCTTGTCCACGTCGATCGCGCGCAGCAGCTCACGGATCGCCTCCGCACCCATCAGCGCGCGGAATTCGTCGCCGTATTCCTCGGTCTTGGCGATGAAATCGTCCTCGGTCATCAACTGGCCGCGCTTCAGCGGGGTGAAGCCGGGGTCGACCACGCAGAATGCCTCGAAGTACAGCACCCGCTCGATGTCGCGCAACGTCATGTCGAGCACCATTCCCATGCGGCTCGGCAGACTCTTCAGGAACCAGATGTGCGCGACCGGACTCGCCAGCTCGATGTGGCCCATGCGTTCGCGGCGGACCTTGGCGAGCGTCACCTCGACGCCGCACTTTTCGCAGATCACGCCGCGGTGCTTCAGCCGCTTGTACTTGCCGCACAGGCACTCGTAGTCCTTGATCGGGCCGAAGATCTTGGCGCAGAACAGCCCGTCACGCTCTGGCTTGAACGTGCGGTAGTTGATCGTCTCCGGCTTCTTGACCTCGCCGAACGACCACGAACGGATCTTCTCGGGCGACGCGATCCCGATCTTGATCGCGTCGAACTGCTCGTCTTGCTGCACCTGTTTGAACAGGTCGAGTAGCGCTTTCATGCGTTCCTCTCAGTGAATCTCGATGTGTCGTGGCCGCGAATCAGCTGCGCTCGAGGTCGATGTCGATCCCGAGCGAACGGATTTCCTTGACCAGCACGTTGAACGACTCCGGCATGCCCGCGTCGATCGAATGCTCGCCCTTGACGATGTTCTCGTAGACCTTGGTGCGGCCGTTGACGTCGTCCGACTTGACAGTCAGCATCTCCTGCAGCGTGTACGCCGCGCCGTAGGCCTCAAGCGCCCACACCTCCATCTCGCCGAAACGCTGCCCGCCGAACTGCGCCTTGCCACCGAGCGGCTGCTGCGTGACCAGCGAATACGGACCGGTCGAGCGCGCATGCATCTTGTCGTCGACGAGGTGGTGCAGCTTCAGCATGTGCATGTAGCCGATGGTGACCGGACGCTCGAAGGCTTCGCCCGTGCGGCCGTCGTACAGCGTCGCCTGCGTCTTCGTACTGGTCAGTCCGAGCCGCGCCGCGACTTCGGCCGGGTAGGCCATTTCGAGCATCGCGCGGATCTCCGACTCCGAGGCCCCGTCGAAGACGGGCGTGGCGAACGGGATGCCGTCTTTCAGGTGCTCGGCGAGCTGGTTCAGCTCATCGTCGCTGAGCGAATCGATCTCTTCGGTCTTGCCCGACTTGTTGTAGATGTCGCGCAGCAGCGCGCGCAGCTGCGCGGTCTTGGCGTCGCGCAGCAACTCTCCGATGCGGTGACCCAAGCCGCGCGCGGCCCAGCCGAGGTGCGTCTCGAGGATCTGCCCGACGTTCATTCGCGACGGCACGCCGAGCGGGTTCAGCACGATGTCCACCGGCGTGCCGTCGGCCATGTACGGCATGTCCTCGACGGGCACGATGCGTGACACCACACCTTTGTTGCCGTGGCGGCCGGCCATCTTGTCGCCCGGCTGCAGCCGCCGCTTGACGGCCAGGTACACCTTGACCATCTTTAGCACGCCCGGCGGCAGCTCGTCGCCTTGCGTGAGCTTCTTGCGCTTGTCCTCGAACGCCTGGTCGAACTGGCGGCGCTTGGCCTCGATCGACTCTTTCAACGCCTCGAGCTGCGCGGCTGCGTTGTCGTCGGCCAGGCGGATGTCGAACCAGTGGTACTTCTCGAGCGAGTCGAGGTACTCCTTGGTGATCACCGTTCCCTTGGCGATCTTGCGCGGCCCGCCGGTGGCTTCCTTGCGCAGCAGCAGCTTCTCGATGCGCTGGAATGCATCCGCCTCGACGATGCGCAGCTGGTCGTTCAGGTCCTGGCGATAGCGCTTCAGCGCATCGTCGATGATCTGCTGCGCGCGCTTGTCGCGCTGGATGCCTTCGCGCGTAAACACCTGCACGTCGATCACCGTACCGTTCATGCCCGAGGGCACGCGCAGCGAGGTGTCCTTCACGTCGCTCGCCTTCTCGCCGAAGATCGCGCGCAGAAGCTTCTCCTCCGGCGTCAGCTGCGTCTCGCCCTTCGGCGTGACCTTGCCGACCAGCGTATCGCCGGCCTGCACTTCGGCGCCGATGTAGACGATGCCCGACTCGTCGAGCCGCGCGAGCTGGTTCTCCGACAGGTTGCTGATGTCGCGCGTGATCTCCTCGGGGCCCAGCTTGGTGTCGCGCGCGACGACATTCAGCTCCTCGATGTGGATCGACGTGTAGCGGTCCTCGGCCACCACGCGCTCCGAGATCAGGATCGAGTCCTCGAAGTTGTAGCCGTTCCACGGCATGAACGCGACCAGCATGTTCTGGCCGAGCGCGAGTTCGCCGAGGTCGGTCGAGGCACCGTCGGCGATCACGTCGCCTTTGGCGATCACGTCGCCCTTCTTGACGATCGGCCGCTGATTGATGTTCGTGTTCTGGTTGCTGCGCGTGTACTTGACCAGGTTGTAGATGTCGACGCCGACTTCGCCGGCGACGTTTTCGTCCTCGTTGACACGGACGACGATGCGGTTGGCGTCGACGTAGTCGACCACGCCGCCGCGCAGCGCCTGCACGGTCGTCCCCGAATCGACCGCAACCGTGCGTTCCAGGCCGGTTCCGACGAACGGTTTTTCCGGCCGCAGGCAGGGCACCGCCTGGCGCTGCATGTTCGAGCCCATCAGCGCGCGGTTGGCATCGTCGTGCTCGAGGAACGGGATCAGCGACGCAGCGACCGAAACGATCTGGCTCGGTGCGATGTCCATGTATTCGACGCGCTCGGGGCTGACGAGGACGAACTCGCCGTTCTGCCGGCAGCTGACGAGTTCGTCGACGAACTTCCCGTTCTTGTCGAGCGGCGCGTTGGCCTGCGCGATCACGTATTTGCCTTCCTCGATCGCCGACAGGTACGAGATCTCGTTGGTCACGTGGCTTGCGACGACCTTGCGGTACGGCGTTTCGAGGAAGCCGTACTCGTTCAGCCGCGCGTACAGCGACATCGAGTTGATCAGACCGATGTTCGGGCCCTCGGGCGTTTCGATCGGACAGACGCGGCCGTAGTGCGTCGGGTGCACGTCGCGCACCTCAAAGCCTGCGCGCTCACGCGTGAGCCCGCCCGGCCCCAGCGCGGAGACGCGGCGCTTGTGCGTGATCTCCGACAAGGGGTTGGTCTGATCCATGAACTGGCTCAACTGCGACGAGCCGAAGAACTCGCGGATTGAGGCGCTGATCGGCTTGCTGTTGATGAGGTCGTGCGGCATCAGGTTCTCGGTTTCCGCCTGGCCGAGGCGCTCGCGCACCGCGCGCTCGACGCGAACCAGGCCGGCACGGAACTGGTTTTCCGCCAGCTCGCCGACGCAGCGCACGCGGCGGTTGCCGAGATGGTCGATGTCGTCGATCTCGCCGCGGCCGTTGCGCAGCTCGACGAGCACCTTCATCGTGTCGATGATGTCCTCGTTGGTCAGCACCATCGGCCCGGTGATGTCCGGGCGCCCGAAGCGGCTGTTGACCTTCATGCGACCGACACGCGACAGGTCGTACGTCTCCTCGTCGAAGAACAGACGCCGGAACAGCGTCTCGACGGCGTCCTCGGTCGGCGGTTCGCCGGGACGCATCATCCGGTAGATCGCGATGCGCGCCGCAAGCTGATCGCCGGTTTCGTCGATGCGCAGCGTGTTGCTGATGAACGGTCCCTGGTCGAGGTCGTTCGTGTAGATCGTGCGGATGTCCTTGACGTTGGCCGCCCGCAGCTTCTTCAGCAGGTCTTCGGTCAGCTCGTCGTTCGCGTGCGCGACGATCTCGCCCGTATCCGGGTCGACGACATTGGCGGCGAGCACGCGGCCGAGCAGATAGTCCTCGGGCACCTCGATGCGTTTCATGCCGGCCGCCTCGAGGTCGCGGATGTGTTTGGCATTGATCCGCTTGTCCTTCTGCACGACGACCTTGCCGGTCTTGTCGAGGATGTCGAAGCGGGCGATCTCGCCGCGCAGCCGCTCCGGCACGAACTCCATATAGCCGCCGGTATTGGCCGCCAGCGTGAAGCTGTCGAAGGTGAAGAAGTGCGCGAGAATTTGCTCGGGCGTCAGACCGATCGCCTTCAGCAGAATCGTCGCCGGCATCTTGCGGCGGCGGTCGACGCGAAAGTACAGGATGTCTTTCGGATCGAACTCGAAGTCGAGCCACGATCCGCGGTACGGGATCACGCGCGCGCTGAACAGCAGTTTCCCGCTCGAATGCGTCTTGCCGCGGTCGTGCTCGAAGAATACGCCCGGCGAGCGATGAAGCTGGCTTACGATCACGCGCTCGGTGCCGTTGATCACGAACGAGCCGGTCGGGGTCATCAACGGGATCTCTCCCATGTAGACCTCCTGCTCCTTGACCTCCTTGATGGTCGGCTTCGACGCCTCGCGGTCCATGATCACTAGGCGCACCTTCGCGCGCAGCGGGCTCGCGTAGGTCAGTCCGCGCTGTTGGCACTCCTTCACGTCGAACGGCGGGTCGCCGAGCGTGTAGCCGGCGAACTCCAGCCGCGCCATGCCGTTGTGGCTGCTGATCGGGAAGATCGAGTTGAATGCAGCCTGCAGGCCCTCGTTCTTGCGCTGTGCAGGCGGCGTGTCCGCCTGCAGGAACTGCATGTACGACTCAAGCTGCGTCGCCAGCAGGAAAGGCACCGACTGCACAGCGGGCCGCTTGGCGAAGCTCTTGCGGATACGTTTCTTTTCGGTGAACGAGTACGGCATGGACGCTCCGTTCGAGAGAACTCATCGATGGGGACAAGCCACGGACGCGCAAAGCCGCGCGTGCGCTCCGGCACGCGCGGCGTTTGACGTTCCGAGTTGTCCGCTCATCAGGGGAAGTCTTTGATTTGGGGACGTTCGCGACCCAAATCGAAGACTTCCGGGGCCGGCGCGCCGCCGGCGCGCCGACCCGATCGGGCTTACTTCAGCTCCACCTTGGCGCCGGCTTCTTCCAGCTTCTTCTTCGCCGCCTCGGCATCGGCCTTGCTCACGCCCTCCTTCACCGGCTTGGGTGCGCCGTCGACGAGGTCCTTCGCCTCCTTCAGGCCGAGACCGGTCAGCTCCCGCACCGCCTTGATCACGTTGACCTTGTTCGCGCCCGTTTCGGTCAGCACGACGGTGAACTCGGTCTTTTCCTCGGCGGCAGGAGCCGCCGCGCCGGCTGCCGGCGCAGCCACGGCAACGGCCGCAGCGGCGGCGGAGACGCCGAACTTCTCTTCCATCATCTTGATCAGCTCGCTGATCTCGAGGACGGACTTCGCGGCGATCGCGTCGAGGATTTCCTGGTTCGAAAGTGCCATTTCAAAGACTCCTAATGCGTTGTGATTTCGGTTCGGTGATGCGGATGCGGATCAGGCGGCCTGTTTCTCTTTAGCGTCGCGCACGGCGGCGAGCGTGCGAACGAAACGGGCCGGCACTTCGTTGAGCGTGCGGACGAACTGGCCGATTGGCGCCTGCATCGTCGCCATCAGCTTCGCCAGCAGTTCCTCACGGCTCGGCAACGACGCCAGCGCCTTGACACCCAACTCGTCCATGACGTGGTTGGGCATCGCGCCAGCCTTGACGACCAGCTTGTCGTTGTCCTTCGCGAAGGTCGAGAGCACCTTCGCCGCCGCGACCGGATCGGCGGAGAAGCCGTACACCAGCGGACCGACGAGCTTGTCGGCCAGACCGGCGAACGGCGTGCCGTCGATGGCGCGGCGCGCCAGCGTGTTCTTCAGCACGCGCAACTGGACACCCTGCTTGCGCGCTTCTCTGCGCAGCTTGGTGACCGCTTCCACACCCAGACCACGGTACTCGGCGACGACGATCGATTGGGCGGTCGCCACCATGGCGCCGACTTCCTCGACCATTGCCGCTTTCTGTTGCCGATTGAGACCCACGGTACTGGCTCCACTCAAAGGTGCTCGACGACGTCGCCGTCGCGCGGCACCGGTTGCTGATCCGGCGACCGATGCGAGAGACCTTCGAGTTGCTGGCGCATCGTGACACGCTTCACAACGCAATTGCTCCCTTCGGGTACGCCGTCTGCGCTGGAACTCGTGCGTCCGGCGCCGCCTGCGGAACGAGAAGCGAAGCAGGCAGCCTGCGTACGAGTATTAAAGGGAGTTCGCATCGGCGATTTCGCTCGACGCCCGACGCACGACGTCGAACCCCCGTCCAGCGGTCTTTGACAGCAGCAGCAGCGCGGTTGCCCGCGACGCTGCAGCCCAAAGCCCTTGCGGTTCCACTGCGGGAACCGTGGCCCGGTCGCGGCCGGGCCGAAATTCCTCGAACTATGCGTTCAGGCTAGCGGCATCGACGCGAACGCCGATGCCCATGGTCGACGAAACCGAGATCTTTCTCAGGAAGATCCCCTTCACGGAGGCCGGTTTGGCCTTGTTCAGTGCGTCGATCAGCGCGGCCAGATTCGTCTTCAGCCGGTCCGCGTCGAAGGACGCTCTGCCGATCGTGCAATGCACGATACCCGCCTTGTCGGTACGGAACTGCACTTGACCCGCCTTGGCGTTCTTCACCGCGCCGGCGACGTCGGCCGTCACCGTGCCAACCTTCGGGTTTGGCATCAGCCCGCGCGGCCCCAGGATCTGGCCGAGCTGACCGACGACCCGCATCGCGTCCGGCGTGGCGATCACGACGTCGAAGTCCATGAAGCCTTCCTTGACCTTGGCGGCGAGGTCGTCGAAACCGACGACGTCGGCGCCGGCGGCTTTCGCTTCCTCGGCCTTTGCACCCTGCGCGAACACGGCCACGCGCACCGTCTTGCCGGTACCGGCCGGCAGTACGACCGAGCCGCGAACCGCCTGGTCGGACTTCTTCGCGTCGATGCCGAGCACAACCGCGACGTCGACCGATTCGTCGAACTTGGCAGTTGCCGTCTCCTTGACCAGGGCAAGCGCGTCGCCGACCGGATAGGTCTTGTTCGGCTCGACCTTGGCGCGGATGGCCTTCGTGCGTTTGGACAACTTGGCCATTTACACACCCTCCACCGTGACGCCCATCGAACGGGCCGAGCCGGCGATCGTACGCACGGCGGCATCCAGATCGGCTGCCGTGAGGTCCGGCATCTTCATCTTCGCGATTTCCTCGGCCTGCCCGCGCGTGATCTTGCCGACTTTGTCGGTGTGCGGCTTCGGCGAACCCTTCTCGATCTTGGCCGCCTTCTTGATCAGTACGGTCGCCGGCGGCGTCTTCATCACGAAGGTGAAGCTCTTGTCGGCGTACGCGGTGATGACGACGGGGATCGGCAGCCCCGGCTCCATGCCCTGCGTCTGCGCGTTGAACGCCTTGCAGAACTCCATGATGTTCAGGCCACGCTGGCCGAGCGCCGGCCCGATCGGCGGCGACGGATTGGCCTTACCGGCCGGCACTTGCAGCTTGATAAAGCCGACGATCTTCTTTGCCATATCTACTTCCTTTCGGGTTCAAACGCGCTTTCGATCACGCGACCGCTCTACCGGCGCTCCCCGTGGTACTTCACGCGAGCCTTTTCGCCGGCCCGCAAAGCGTCCTGCCAGAACCTTGCCGGACGCGCGCTCGCGATCCCGTCGCTGCGCGGCCGCCGTGCGCCAGTGAGACGATCCGCCCCGCGGCGCCAAACCTAAACCTTCTCGACCTGCCCAAACTCGAGATCCACGGGCGTCGACCTTCCGAAGATCGTGACCGACACCCGCACGCGGTTCTTGTCGTAGTTCACCTCTTCGACATTGCCCGTGAAGTCGGTAAACGGACCTTCCTTCACACGCACCATTTCGCCGACCTCGAACAGCACTTTCGGGCGCGGCTTCTCGTAACCCTCCTGCATCCGATGCAGGATCTCGTCGACTTCCTTCTGCGACAACGGTGATGGCTTGTTCGCCGATCCGCCGAGGAAACCGGTGACCTTCGGCGTGCTCTTGACCAAGTGCCAGGCGTCGTCGGTCATATCCATTTCGACCAGCACGTAACCGGAATACAGGCGACGCTCGGTGATCGCCTTTTTGCCACCCTTGATTTCGACGACCTCCTCGGTCGGCACGAGGATGCGGCCGAAGTGCGCCTGGAGTCCGGCCCGATTGATGCGCTCCTGCAGCGCCTTGGCCACGCTCTTCTCCATCCCGGAATAAGCGTGGACGACGTACCAGCGCTTGGTTCCCGTGCTCTTGTCGGCTTCGGTCATCGTGTTCCCGGTCATCACTTCCACCGCAGCAACAGGTCGTACAGCGCCCACTCGAGCGTTTTATCGACCACGAACAGAAACAGCGCCATGATCACCACGAACGCAAAGACGATCCCGGTCGTGCTGAACGTTTCCTTGCGCGACGGCCACGTCACGCGCCGCGTCTCGTCGTATGCCTCACGCGCAAAGGCCAGGAACCGCTTGCCGGGCGCGGAAAACCAGGCGACCACCACGCCAAGCGCGATGCCGCCGATCAGGATCGCCACCCGCGTGAGCAACGGCTGCTGCGACAGGAAACTGAAGCCGAGCACCCCGGCCAGCACGGCGGCCACCGCGACGCCAACCAGCGCCACGTCGGCCTTGCTGTTGACCGTTTCGACGTCCTGAGTGTTCATCCTTGACCTTCGTTCGCGCTGCTGCTACTTCCAACGGTCCCCGGCGCCTCGCCGGAGTTGGCAGGGGCAGAGGGAATCGAACCCCCAACCTTCGGTTTTGGAGACCGACGCTCTGCCAGTTGAGCTATGCCCCTGCGTCATCCCTCGGTGCCGCGCGCGAGCGCGCCGTTTTGTTTCGCGCAAACGCTTACTCGATGATCTTGGCGACCACGCCGGCGCCGACGGTGCGGCCGCCCTCGCGGATGGCAAAGCGCAGGCCTTCTTCCATCGCAATCGGCGCAATCAGCGCCACGTCCATCGTGATGTTGTCCCCCGGCATCACCATCTCGGTGCCCGCCGGCAGCTGAATCGAACCGGTCACGTCCGTGGTGCGGAAATAAAACTGCGGCCGATAACCGTTGAAAAACGGCGTGTGCCGCCCGCCCTCTTCCTTGGACAGCACATACACCTCGGCCTTGAACTTGGTGTGCGGCGTGATCGTGCCCGGCTTGGCCAACACCTGCCCGCGCTCGACCTCCTCCCGCTTGGTGCCACGCAGCAGCACCCCGACGTTGTCACCCGCCTGCCCCTCATCGAGCAGCTTGCGAAACATCTCCACCCCGGTGCACACCGTCTTCTGCGTCGGCCGAAGCCCTACGATCTCGATCTCGTCACCCACCTTGATCACGCCCCGCTCGACCCGCCCCGTCACCACCGTGCCGCGCCCGGAAATGCTGAACACGTCCTCAATGGGCATCAAAAACGGCTGATCGATCGCCCGCTTGGGCGTGGGAATGTAGCTGTCCAGCGCATCGGCCAGCTTCAGAATCGACTGCTCGCCCAGCTCGCCCTTGTCGCCTTCCAGCGCCAGCTTCGCCGACCCCTTGATGATCGGAATGCTGTCGCCCGGAAATTCATACTTGGACAGCAGCTCGCGCACCTCCATCTCCACCAGCTCCAAGAGCTCGGCATCGTCGACCATGTCGCACTTGTTCATGTACACGACGATGTACGGCACCCCAACCTGCCGCGCCAGCAAAATGTGCTCGCGCGTCTGCGGCATCGGACCGTCCGCCGCCGACACCACCAAAATGGCCCCGTCCATCTGCGCCGCCCCAGTGATCATGTTCTTCACATAGTCGGCATGCCCAGGACAGTCCACGTGCGCATAGTGCCGGTTCGCCGTCTCATACTCGACATGCGCCGTGTTGATCGTAATGCCCCGCGCCTTCTCCTCCGGCGCCGCATCAATCTCGTCGTACTTCTTGGCCTCGCCCCCAAACTTCGCCGCCAAAATCGTCGTGATCGCCGCCGTCAGCGTGGTCTTGCCATGATCCACGTGACCAATCGTCCCCACATTCACGTGCGGCTTCGTCCGCTCAAACTTGCCTTTGGCCATGTGTCAACTCCTGACTGCCCGTTTTGTCTTCGACCTGTCGTCGCGCGACGAAGTCGGCCTTGCTTTCATGTGATCCTGGTGCCCATGACGCGGATCGAACGCGTGACCTCTCCCTTACCAAGGGAGTGCTCTACCACTGAGCCACATGGGCCTAGACGTGTCGCCGCACGCCGTTTGACTGTTCCTTGGAGCGGGTGAAGGGAATCGAACCCTCGTCATAAGCTTGGAAGGCTTCTGCTCTACCATTGAGCTACACCCGCCCGAATCGACTGTCAGATCCTTCCGGCGCGAGAATGCGCAATTGCCTGTCGCCCGCCGTTTTCCTCGACTTGCACGATCGATGTCGCGATTGAACCGGACCTGGTGGAGGGGGTTGGATTCGAACCAACGTAGGCGTAAGCCAACAGATTTACAGTCTGCCCCCTTTAGCCGCTCGGGCACCCCTCCGCGGAGAACCGCAAATTATGGTTGCACCACAACGGCTTGTCAAACCAAAAGGGCTGGCGTCGTCCGACCCGCCGACGGCGCTGGCGGAGGCTGGCAGCCTGCGCGCCGTACGTCGAAGGCGCGGGGTTTCCGACCCGCACTCGTGCGGTTGGCAGCGGTCTTTTGGCGTGTGGTCACGTCGTTGGCGTGCGCTCACACTCAGTCGGCTTGAGCC
>Ga0272446_1001766_pt1 | contig 30755 bp, 20 predicted proteins | sample YNPCB0061_FD_194587 | JGI IMG/M metagenome (GOLD analysis project Ga0272446, IMG submission 194587) | Hot spring microbial mat communities from Yellowstone National Park, WY, United States - YNP-CB-006-1 | ecosystem: Environmental > Aquatic > Thermal springs > Hot (42-90C) > Sediment | place...
TTGGGTCATATGGGTGGGCACCTTTTCTCCCTCGTCTGTTTTCTTAATCTCCTCTGTTTTCTTGATGTTGTTAATGGCGGGTTACCTGTTGTTAATAGTGCGCTATCAGGGCTGGCTATCTCCAGGAGATGGCTAGCGATTGCTGGGGTTTCGGTCTACATTGGGTAAAGGTTCTGTCTTGTCTGACAAAAGAGCTTTGTGGTATGCTGGCGTTTGCGAATACAGAATTTGTAGCTTTGTGTCAGGCACAGTTGGCGCTTGTCACTCAGGGGCTGGGGGCATCCCTGGGGGTGATTTATCTGACCCAACCAACTGCAGAAGAAGGCGAACCTCAGCTTGTCCCAATTGCTTCCTATCCAGAATCGGGCATTGACTGGGCTGAGTTATTGGCAACAGCCCTTCATTTTGAGCAAAATCTCTCCTCCGACAAGCCCCAACTATTGGCATCCCCTTCTTTGCAGCAAGGTTGGCAAACCCGCCAAGCCGATCCCTTATCTCAGCAACATTCCAGTCTGGCAGAAGAATCCCCTTCTGCTAGCCAGAGTTGCAACCTTCACCCTACTGTTGCTCAGCAACAAGTTGTATTGCCCCTGCTCCATCAAGAGACGGTCTTAGGGCTGCTGGTCGTTGGTCGGGAGGATCGTCCCTGGGATCGTTGGGAACAAACGCAACTGAAGCAGGTGGCACGAACGCTGACTCTGGGCTGTGTGCTAGATCAACGTTATCAATGGCTGAGCCGAGAACAACAGCAGCAACAGCAAATCAAGGCTCAGCAATATGACCGGCTCGATAATCTATTGCACCAGTTGCGGAACTCTTTAACGGCTCTGCAAACTTTTGGTAAGTTGCTCCTTCGTCGCCTTTTGCCTGGAGATGCGAACCAAGATGTAGCGAGCAGTCTGCTGCGAGAAACCGACCGTCTGCGGCAACTCTCTCAACAAATTGAAGGAGTGCTCAGTACAGAAAGGCAGGCAACCCTACTGGAAACGTCATTGCCTCCAGCCGCGATCGCTCCCTTGGCTTTGCCAGCCGCCGAAACGCCCCCCGACTTCACCGCAGGTTTGTTGGCTGGTACACCTTTACCTCTACAGCCCTGTGCGATTTCCACTGTGCTCACACCTTTATTGGCTTCCCAGGGAGCGATCGCCCAGGCGAAACACCGCTTTCTCTATCAACAAATCCCGGCTGATTTGCCGCTCGTTCAAGCTAATGCCCAAGCTCTACATGAGGTTTTAAATAACCTGCTGGAAAATGCATTGAAATATACCCCCGCCGGAGGAGCCGTTTTAGTCACCGTCACTGTGCAGCCTCCCGACTGGCTAGAAATCTGGATCAGCGACACCGGTCCAGGTATTCCCAGCGAGGATTTGCCCCACATTTTTGAACGGTACTATCGCGGCGTACAGTCTGCATCCACAATTCCGGGAACCGGTTTGGGGCTGGCGATCGCCTGGGATTTAGTGAACCAAATGCAGGGCGAAATTCAACTGCTTAGCCCGGCACCAGCGGAAGTTTGGCAGGTACTACAACCTATTGCGATTCGCCCTACGACTCCTGGGACGACGTTTATTGTGCGGTTACCGCTGGCAACATCAGTGGCTCAGGGTTCTGATCTTGGCTCAGTTGATGAGGATTGAATGATTTGCAGGGCTGAGTACTTTTCTCGGCGATCGCCACCCGATAGAATGGAGAACGGCTTAGATCTAAGAGGCACCCATGGCAGAAACCCTACTATTTAATGCTCTCCGCGAAGCGATCGATGAAGAGATGGCAAAGGATCCGACCGTTTTAGTGATGGGCGAAGATGTGGGGCACTACGGTGGTTCCTATAAAGTCACGAAGGATCTCTATAAAAAGTACGGCGAATGGCGGCTGTTAGATACTCCAATCGCCGAAAATAGTTTCACCGGGATGGCCATTGGCGCAGCCATGACGGGCTTGCGACCCATTATCGAAGGAATGAACATGGGTTTCTTGCTGCTGGCCTTTAACCAGATTGCCAACAACGCCGGAATGCTCCGTTACACTTCCGGGGGCAACTACAAGATTCCCATGGTGATTCGCGGGCCAGGCGGTGTAGGTCGTCAGCTTGGAGCCGAGCACTCCCAACGGCTTGAAACCTACTTCCAGGCGGTGCCCGGCATCAAGATTGTGGCTTGTTCTACCCCCTACAATGCCAAGGGGTTGCTCAAGTCCGCCATTCAAGATAACAATCCGGTTCTATTCTTTGAGCATGTGTTGCTCTACAACCTGAAGGAAAACTTGCCCGAAGAAGAATATTACCTCCCCCTGAATAAAGCTGAAATGGTGCGTCAGGGCGCAGATATTACCATCCTGACCTATTCCCGCATGCGGCACCACTGCTTGCAAGCGGTTGCGGCTCTGGATAAGGAGGGCTATGACCCAGAGTTGATTGACTTGATTTCCCTCAAGCCCCTGGATTTTGACACCATCGGTGCCTCGATTCGCAAAACCCATCGGGTTCTAATTGTAGAAGAAGGGATGAAAACGGGTGGAATTGGAGCCGAGTTGATTGCCTCGATCAACGATCGCTTTTTTGATGAACTGGATGCCCCGGTGATTCGCCTGTCCTCCCAAGACATTCCCACACCCTATAATGGCACCCTAGAAAACCTCACGATTGTGCAACCCCCTCAAATTGTGGAAGCCGCGAAAAAACTAGTAGATGGCAAGATTTAGCTTGTTTGATCGCCGTCTAAAATCCTCAACTCCTACCGGCTTCGATTCTGGCATCCAGGCTCAACCACAGGAACCCGTTCTGTTCGTTTGCTTTTGGATTGGTGACATCTCTATGCATCAGGGAGGTCACGGTTCAGTGATCTGGTCTATGTGATGAAAGGCCATCACAATCAACGCATCATCGATCGCCAGCCGCTCAAAATGCTCCTCCTTAGGATTTAGTAGAATCTCACCATTCCCCCGCTTCACCCCCACCAGCAACAGGGGGTTATTCTTATGGGAGGCCCGGTACTCACTAATCCAGCGACTGAGTTCTGCAAACGTTCTGCCCCAGAGATGTTCTGGGTATTTGCCAGGCTCAATAAAGTAAAACTCATTAGAATCGTCTGAATAGGTCAGCAACTGCTGATAGACGATCGACATATTCTTAAACACGGCACTCTGGGCAATAATTCCTGAGCTATAGTCTCGGGCGGATATCACCTCATCGACGCCGGCTTCCTTAAGATGTCGCTGTCGGTCTAGCTTAACCAGTTCGCCAATTACGTGAATATCTTTTTGTTGTCCAGGTGTTTGCTCCAGATGCTTAATCGCCAGGGCAATCAGGGCGTTTTTCTCATCTGGCCCTTCGCTTTCTTCGTCGGCCAGTAAAATCACCGCCTTTGCCTGGGATGCCTGAAATTGCTCTAAGGTTGCGTGATGGGTCGGGTCAGCCTGAATAAAATGAATCTCCGGGCGATCGCCCACGTCGCTCCGATCTTCCACCACCGAAGCCGAAATAATCACAATATCTCTGGAGTGTCCTTTATGGGCTTCCAGGAGTTGATGAACAATTGCCGGTGCCTTTTCGTTCCAGTTGCAGATGATGATATGGTCTTTGAAAGGTTTCATGACTTTCTCCTGTTGCAGGGCACGGGTGACAAAAAAAGATGAGATTTTACCGACGATCGCTCCAAAGGCAAAGGTGCCGAAGATCAAGAGCAGGAGCTGAATCACCCGACCCGTCAGGCTGTTTGCCTTATCGGGGTATTCTCCCATCAGGGTAATAATGGCATTTTCCAGAACTTCCCAAGTCGCTTCTTTGGAGGTCAATGCCCCTTCGCTCCAGAGAAGCAGCCCTACCAGGCCAGCTAAACAGAAAACGATGGCCGCAGTAGCTACTCCGATTTGCCTGCGAGTGTTGTTTTGCATCCCGTCGATGGTGCAGTGCATTCAACCGCGCCCAACCTGCCCTCCTTCTTGCTGGAGAATACCACAGGGATGCTCCTACCCTTTTGAATTGGGGGTTTCAGCGACGCTCAGTCAAATGCTTGAGGCTTTTGGATTGGGTTGGTCGGGCACTGTTCCCAGTTTGCAATCGGGTGCCTACAAGCGTCGATTTCAAGCTCTAAAGCGTGCTGGATAACCCCTGAAGCGTTATCATAGCGGTTGTCGCACAGGTTACAGTATGGGCAGACAACGTTCTCTTTTACTCTTGATTTTGGTGCTGGCGATCGCCGCAATCGTGGTGATTGTCCGGATCCCAACCCGGCTAGGTCTGGATTTACGGGGTGGTTCCCAACTAACGATTCAGGTAAAGCCGAATGAAGAGGTGAAAAATATTAGTGAGCGCGAGCTGGAAGCGGTTCGCAAGGTGCTAGAAGAACGAGTCAATGCTTTGGGTGTCTCCGAGTCGGTCGTGCAAACCTCCGGGAAAGACCAGATTCTAGTGCAGTTGCCGGGGGTGGATGACCCCCAACAGGCTGAGCGGGTTTTGGGTGGCACGGCTCAGCTAGACTTTCGCCTTCAGAGTATTGAGAAGAGTGCCGTTCTGGATGTGCGGCAAAAGGAATTAAATGATTTGCAGTCCCAACTTTTCCAAGAAGAAGCGAAGGGAGAAAAAGCGGATCAAGCGGCGATCGCTCGTCTGAAAACTCAGATAGCCGAGAAAGAAAAGCAAGCTCAGTTGGCCTTTGAGGATGTCTTTGAGCGTACTGAGTTGACGGGTAAAAACCTGAAAGATGCCCTAGCCCGCCCCGAACCTATGGGAAACCAGTGGGCTGTCGATATTAGCTTTGATGAAGCTGGAGCCAAGCAATTTGCTGAGCTTACCAAAAAAGCGGCACAAACAGGCGCACGTTTAGGTATCTTCCTGGACAATAAATTGGTCAGTGCTCCAGGGGTCGATGCGAAATACAAAGATACCGGGATTAGCAATGGTAATGCGACGATTAGTGGTGGGTTTAATCAGCAGGCGGCCACTGATCTGGAGTTGCAACTGCGGGGCGGGGCCTTGCCTGTGCCGATCGAGATTGTGGAGAACCGCACAGTAGGGGCAACCCTGGGACGTGATAGTGTGCAACGTAGCATTTATGCGGCCTTGGCTGGCCTGGTGCTGGTCTTGTTATTTATGGTGATTTACTATCGTCTGCCAGGTCTGATAGCAGACATTTCGCTATTAATCTATGCCTTGCTGACCTTTGCAGCCTTTAACCTGTTTGGGGTAACCCTAACCTTGCCAGGAATTGCAGGCTTTATTCTGAGTATTGGCATGGCTGTGGATGCCAATGTTCTGATTTTTGAGCGCACTCGCGAAGAATTGCGCTCTGGTAAAAGTCTCTACCGCTCGGTCGAGTCTGGCTTTTATCGGGCTTTCTCTAGCATTCTCGATAGCAATGTCACAACGCTGATTGCCTGCGGTGCCCTGTTCTGGTTAGGGGCGGGTCTGGTCAAGGGGTTTGCTTTAACCCTGGCGATCGGGGTTGTTATCAGTATGTTTACGGCTCTAACTTGCACCCGCAGTTTACTGTTGACCAGTTTGAGCTTTGCGAATCTGCGCAAACCTGAGTGGTTTTGTCCCAACCTGGTACCTGCAAAATCCCAACCGGAGGCGATCTCATGAAGTTGAATGTGATTCGTCAACGAGGGTTGTGGTGGACGATTTCAGTCGTTCTAATTTTGGCCAGCATTACTGGCATTGCCCTTAGTTTGCAGCGTTATGGTGCTCCTCTTAAACCCAGTCTCGACTTTATTGGGGGCACCCGCTTACAAATTGAACGAGATTGCAGTCAGGCCGATAACTGTCGTCAACCAATTAACCTGGCAACGGTGCGCAATGTTCTCACTCAGGAAGGCGTGGGTGGGAGCAGCATTCAGCTTATAGATGATAATGGCCTCTCGATTCGAACGGCACAGCTCGACGAAACCCAGCGATCGCGCATTATCACAGCCCTGAATACCCAGGTTGGCAAGTTTGATCCGGCCAGAACCCAAATTGATACCGTGGGGCCAGCGATTGGGCAACAGCTCCTCTCCGCAGGTTTACTCGCCCTACTGGTCGCTTTTGCTGGTATTACGGCCTACTTAAGCCTACGGTTTAAGCTAGATTATGCCCTTTTTGCCCTGGTGGCGTTGTTCCATGATGTGTTTCTAGTGATCGGGGGCTTCGCCATCCTAGGGCTGGTGCTAGGGCTAGAGGTTGATAGTCTATTTATCGTCGCGCTGCTCACCGTTGTTGGCTTTTCGGTGAATGATACCGTAGTGATTTACGATCGCGTCCGAGAAGTGCTAGAGGCGAGTCCAGAGCAGCCCATGGATGATGTGGTTGATCTAGCTGTGAACCAAACCTTGGGTCGATCCATCAACACAACACTGACAACTTTGCTGCCAATTGTGGCCATTTTCTTCCTGGGTGGTGAAACACTCAAATACTTCGCTCTTGCCCTCATTATTGGGTTTATCTCAGGTTCCTACTCCAGTATTTTTATTGCCAGCACCTTGCTAGCCTGGTGGCGCAACCGTCAGCAACCGGCCCGTTCAATCGCAGCGGCTAGCGGAGTCGTTGCCCCTACGGATGATGCTTGACTCAGACGGTTAGGGAGTTTGTCGCTGCGATTCTAATTCTGTCTATGGATGATATTCACACTCCTTCGGACGTTAATACTGCCGTCAATTCTTCGCTGGATCCTATCTTTTTGCAGCGGGTAGAGCGCTTACATCGCCTAACTGTATATGGGCGCTGGATGTTTATTACTGTTCTGTGGTTAACGGTTGGAGCTGCCAGCCTCTGGGCATTGCGCGACTCAATTCAGCTCATGCTAGATTATTTTACCTGGGCCGCCTTACGCTATAGTCTGGTGTTTAATCCTGTGCCCGCCTTTGGATTGACGCTCTGTGTTGGCATGACGGTTGCTGTTTTGATATGGCAGAGCCGCAATCTCTTGTTTGGGCTCTCCCCGGCTGAGACAAAGCGCTTAGAGCGAAGAGTACAAAAAATTTGCCTTCAGGGAAAGAGTCATCCCCTCTGGCATTTTGTTTGCGACTAAGGCCTGAAAACTAGCCCCTGATCGCTCAAAGAGGGATGCTAACATCGTGCTGCCAACATCATGGACGATGGGTATGGTTCAGTACTTTTCAAAGTTTTCCTAAAGAGAATTGATAAACTCTTTCTTCGGTGCCAATAACCCCTTAGCTTAGCGTTATTGATCTACAAGCGGATATGACCAGAATTTTACTGATTGGTGCCAATGGACAGGTGGGCCGCGAACTGGCCCATTTGCTGCCAGCCCTGGGAGAAGTGATTGCCATCGGGCGATCGCAGCTTGATCTCTCCCAACCAGATGCCGCCTACACCCTCGTTCTGGATGCCCATCCAGATGTGATTGTGAATGCAGCCGCCTATACAGCGGTCGATAAGGCAGAAACAGAGCCAGAACTGGCCATGATAATCAATGGCACCACTCCAGGGATGATGGCTAAGGCGGCGGCTGAGGTTGGAGCTGGCTTGATTCATATTTCCACAGATTACGTGTTTGCTGGCACCCAGGGCGTGGCCTATCAGGAGACGGATCCCACTAACCCCATCGGTGTCTATGGTCAATCAAAACGGGCGGGAGAAACGGCAATTCAAGCAGCATTGCCCTTGCATCAGATTATCCGCACTGCCTGGGTGTATGGAACGCTAGGTAAAGCAAATTTTGTTAAAACGATGCTGCGCTTGGGGTCAGAGCGCCAGGAATTGCGGGTGGTTGCGGATCAAATCGGTTCACCCACTTGGGCACAGGATCTAGCGCGGGCGATCGCTCAGCTCATTCCTCGATTCACCCTAGAGTCAGCAGGAACTTACCACTACACCAACAGCGGGGTTGCCAGTTGGTACGATTTTGCCGTTGCTATTTTTGAAGAAGCCCATCAATTGGGTTTTCCGCTCCAAATTGAGCGGGTTATCCCAATCACGACCGCCGAATACCCGACCCCCGCCCGTCGCCCTGCCTTCTCGGTGCTATCCCTCAAGAAAATATCCACCGCCCTGGAAAGCCATCCCCCCCATTGGCGTGCTAGCCTGCGGCAAATGCTAGCTGAACTAAAGGCACTGAACGCCTGACCTATCTTTCATCCTTCTTACAGTTAGACAGGGGTGCAAGGTCATCAAAACCTAGTTGACTGATAAATCTTTTCTTCTAGGTGGTTAAAACCGCAGCGAGGCGACCCAAACCCACCTTCGCGGGGTGACAAAACCCTAGACAGACTAAGTCCGTGGCGGCGGACTTCGGTGGTCTAGTCTGGATTACTCACCAAGCGCTGAAACCTTGATGGCAGAAACACCTCAAAATACAGATTGTTTTTTAGACAAATCGCTAGATTGCTTTCTTAGCAAGTCTTCCAGCGATTTTCCAAAATCGTCACGAATAATGCAGGCTAACACGCTGACATAGCGCTTTTTTAAGAAAAAAACTCGAATACTCATTTTCAGAGCATTCGAGTGGAACTAGTGAGATTCGGGAGAACCAAACTTTAAATCACTAAATCACTTGACAATACCAAGCAGTTCCGGGGAAGCGGGTACCAGTCGAGGTGACGCCGCTTGCGAAAAAGCTTGAATCGGCTGATGGGCGATCGCCGAAGCCGCAGTCCGCGCCCTTACAGCAACCTCAACGGTTTTCACGTCATAGACCTGAGTCACCAACTTGGGATATAAACCAATCCCAATCACCGGAATCAACAAACAAGCGGTTACAAAAACTTCTCGAGGCTTTGCATCAAACAGCAAACGCTCAGTAGCCACCTTACCCGGCCCACCATAGAAAATCTCGCGCAGCATCGAAAGCAGATAAATTGGCGTAATAATCAGTCCCACAGCCGATAGCATTACAACCACTAACTTGAAGATGGAAGTGTAGGAATCGCTTGTGGCAAACCCCAGAAAAACCGCCAACTCACCCACAAAGCCACTCATCCCCGGCAAAGCCAACGAAGCCATTGAGCCAATTGTGAATAACGCAAACACAGTGGGCATCGACTTGGCCAGACCACCCATCTTGTCCATCATAAGCGTGTGAGTCCGCTCGTAGGTCACACCAGAAAGGAAGAAGAGAGCCGCTGCAATTAAGCCGTGGGAAAGCATTTGTAAAACAGCCCCACTCATGCCTAACTCAGTGTAAGAAGCAATGCCCAGCAACACAAAGCCCATGTGGGAAATAGAAGAGTAAGCCATGCGACGCTTTAAGTTGCGCTGAGCAAACGAAACCAAAGCACCGTAGACAATGTTAACCACACCTAAAATCGCCAGAACTGGCGCAAAGTAATAATGGGCGTTGGGCAACATTTCCACATTCATTCGAATCAGGGCATATCCCCCCATCTTCAACAACACACCCGCTAAAATCATAGAGACTGGTGCAGAGGCTTCACCATGGGCATCTGGCAACCAAGTGTGGAGAGGAAAAATTGGCAACTTCACCCCATAGGCAATCAGCAAAGCCGCATAGAGAAGCAACTCAAAACCCAGAGGATAGTGCTTCATGCCCAGCTCAGCCATGTTAAAGGTCACATCACCGCCATAAAAGGCCATCGCGAGAGCAGCGACCAAGATGAAAATAGAGCCAATTGCCGTGTAGAGAATAAACTTCGTGGCTGCATACAAACGTCGTGAGCCGCCCCAAACCGATATCAAGATGTATACCGGAACCAGCTCTAATTCCCACATCAGGAAGAACAGCAAAATATCTTGAGCACAGAAGACCCCAATCTGCGCCGCATACATGACGAGCATCAAGAAATAAAATAGGCGCGGCTTGTGGCTCACCTGCCAAGCAGCCATAATCGACAGCGTTGTCACCAATCCTGCCAAGACCACCAGAGGCATTGAGATACCATCAACAGCAAACTCCCAGTGGAGGCCCAGTTGGGGAATCCAGGGATAGCTCTCAACAAGTTGGAAACCAGAGCTATGAAGATCGTAGTTTTGCCAGAAGGCAAACACAATCAGCGCCAGATCAATCAATCCAACACTCAAAGCGTACCAGCGCAGGGTTTTACCCTGCTTATCGGGAATCACCGGAACCAGTAGCGAGGCAACCAGTGGAAGGAGTGTAATAACCGTTAGCCAAGGGAATTGCGTGTTCATTTTGCTCACACAGGATGCTGGGTTAAACGAGCGGGACTGCAAGTAAACAGCAGCGGAGGCAGCCCCGGCCTAATCTGTGAAGAAGCCCACTTATCCCAAGTGGAGGACTGACAAGTCAGACGCGCTTGTGACTGATAACTGAGCAAGCAGGTGGAAATAAGCTAACGTGGCTTGGCGATCCGAAGACACATTTGCTCACTGAATATCCATCCAACCATTCTTAACGACTAAGCTAGGCTCGATGTAAATGAGAACATTTACCTACTGCCTATCCTACCCCAGTTTATTAAGTTAATTAAACTTAGCTTGCGAATTTATGACACTTTTTACGAAAAAAATGCTCTCTAGTAATCCAGTAAAAGCTTGAAACGGTTATCCAAAGAAACTTTCAGCTTTTCAACTGTCGATCTTTTGGGGGTGAGCAGTGACTTGCAAAAGTGACAGTTTTACGTTTTTGTTACAAAAATCCAGCAAAAAGCCAAACCAATGTACAGTTAAGGATTATTCTATGATTTGCAATCAGGTGCAGCACCCCGACGGATTGATTACCTCAGCGCCTGATTGGAAGGTGGGCTTTGCGCTTTATTCCTCAATGACTTTAAGTCTTTAGGCTCCTTCATTCCAGGATCTCTACTATTATTTAGCTCAGCGGTGTCGTTGGTTCAGTCTCAGCATTGTCAGGGTTCTTCACGCTCAAAGTCGTTTTTCGTGCGATTGGGTTCAGCGATTTTCTTTTATGCCAAAGTTTGGAGACACGGTCACTTGGAACCAAGCCGAGTTGTTAATGCAGCCTGCTTTCATTCGGCTGATTGATAACCTGCGCAAGCAGTTGGAGGTCTCTAGTTGGCGGGGAACCTATGAAGAAGCTCCCAAATGGGCTGAAGGGATTAGTGAAGAGACGAAGGCTCGTGTCGCTCTATTGCGCTCAGAATTGGCCAAGGCCGAAGCAGAAGCAGTCTTGGCCTTGGAGCAAGCCCTAGCAGAACTGCCAACCCCCTATCCTGGCTACGTCCTTCAACTGAGCTATGGGAATCAGCAAGTAACCCTTGATCTCTGGGATTTGTGTTATCAGATTTGCTTTCGCGACTATGACTCTTTAACAGGAACCTCACGGTTAGCCGATGGTTCCCCAGGTCAGGCTGTTGAGGTTGACTCGAGCTTATTGGCGGCAGATACGGGCGAACTCAATTGGAATCGCTTGGATGAAAAGGCTCAAGAGCTTGTTGCACAGGTGTTTGAGAGCCTCAATTCTATTCACCCTGATGCCAGGCCTGAACCTAGCACCAGAGCCACGAATGAGAAACATTCGTAAAAATTTGTAAATTGAAGTGGAGTTTTAGGCGATCGCTACCCTCCTACTTGTACTAATCCACTTCCTACATCCCTGGAGGGCAACGAAAGGCGTTGAGCTGCCAGCATCAGCTCTGCCCACAAATCCAGGCCTGTTGCCCCGGTCGCTTCAGAGATCAAGGCCGCGATACCTGCAACGTGGGGAGTAGCCATGCTTGTGCCACTAATCGTGTTGTAACGAGTTGGCATGGGCCAGGCTGAGTAGACATCAACCCCCGGAGCGGCAATATCCACCTGGCCTCCTCTAGGGTTGAGGCCCCCATTAGAGAAGGTGGCTACTTTGAGTTGAGCATCGAGGGCTGCCACAGCCAAAATTGAAGGACAGTTGGCAGGGTGGCTTACCGGCACAATGTAGTTATAGGGCCGCCAACTATCGTTACCCGCTGCCGCCACAATCAGAGCACCCTGACGCAGAGAGCGCCGTCCGACGCGTTCGTAGACCTTAGAGTAGCTTTGACCAGGGCGAACGGGTGCCCCCAGGGACATGGAAATAATCCGGCAACCATTCGCGATCGCCCAATCAATTCCAGCCAGAATGCCCCCATCGGCCCCACTCCCCTCATTACTCAGCACCTTACCCACATAAATCTCGCTGTTATAGGCCACTCCATAGCGGGGAAGCGTAGCGGGTGCAAGCGGGCCACAGGCGGTACCAATGCAATGAGTGCCGTGGCCGTTGCCATCCTGCACTTCCTGGCCCTCAATAAAAGACTTACTGGTAATGGCCCGTCCTTCAAAATCTGGGTGGGTGAGATCAAAGCCTGTATCCAAGACAGCAATTTTGACCCCCAAACCGCTCCGACAGGATTGCCCCACGCCTGTGAGTTGTAACCCCCAGGTTAGGCCAGGATCGGGCAGAGGTTTGGGTTCCATACCATCAGGAAGGTCTGCTTGTGCTTCTGCACTTAGCAGATGATCCACCAGTTGATTGACGGCATCTCGATAGCCCTTGAGATAATCGCGGGAAAGACTGAGTGGCTGGCTGGCTTCTGCCTGAAAAGTCGGAAATGCTCGCATGGCCTGAGCAAGGTTCGACTCGGTAATAGCATAAACAATTTGTTCGGGTTCAACCGTTACGATTGCTTCACTGGTACCAACCTGTTGATTCAGCGACTGCAATTGGTCAGGGGCAAGGGTGACAACTGCAACACCCAATTCATCAAACACTACGGCCTCATCGCTGGCTAAAACCTGGGGAGTGATGGCCCGATCTGCAAAGTCATCAGAATGGGCAAAATCTTTTACCCCCGTCGAGTGGCTGATGGCTCGCACGCCAGCGTTTGTTTCATCGTCTTCTAGTAGAATCAAGTATCTGCCAGTTGTTTGAGGCTGAGTCATGGATGGGGGGCGGTCATTCATAGGGGCAATCTTCTCTACAGCAACGTTAGTTTGAGTCTACGTCGGCGCCCTTGAGAATTCCGCAAAATTGCCACTATTTCTTCACTAAATGACAAACCTTGAGCCGGTAGCGCCCTTATGTAAAAGACAGAGAAAAAAGCGAATAACTGAGCGCCAATCGCTGTAAAGCACCTGGAAATAGGTCATTATTCTCTATTCTATTGAGAAATAGGACTACCGAATTTGGCTGATCCCAGTGAGCTTTAACTGGGCATAGCCCATCAGGCCAATCGACTCAGGCGCTCATAAACCGTTCGCAGGGCATTGGCCCCACCTACATTGCCAGGAAACAGCACAACCGGTAAATTTGGAAACTGGGAATGATTAGACTCGGTACGCACCATTGAAACGCCGGGAATCACCTGCCCTAACAGACGCACCGTGGACAATGCCAGCCCTTTACTGAGGGTATCATTGGAGGTGATCCCCCCCTTGCTGATGAGGAAACCAATGTCTTCAGGCAGGTGGCGGAGGATATCCATGAGTAGAGTAGAAACGGCTTCCCCAAAGTCAAGCCGGGTTTGGATATCGGCAAAGGTTAGCTCTTCTCGGCTGGTATAAATGACAGGGGTTTTACCCGCTTGGTGAATGCGGGCGGCCTGAGCCACAACCCTAGCTAATAAATCGAGATTGCTATCCTCTGGTTCTAGCAACAGGGCAACTTCCACTTCCACCCCCTCTACCCCTGGGGCTTGGAGTAACTGGGTCAGTTGCTCGGTGGTTTTTTTAACATGGGAGCCAACAATCACCGCTCCGGGCTTGCCATCTCGCACATAGGCGGCCATTTTTTCGGGGGCAATGGGCTGGGGCGGCAGGGCTGCCAGAGAGGTCAAAATACTGGCGGCACTCCGGAATAAAAAGCGTTTTCCCTGGGCTGCCGCCGTAAGAATTTCTCTGGCAAATCGGTCGAGATCGGCTTGAGTTTCACCATCCACAACGCAGCATTGGTTGTCATGCAGGTTCAGCAAACGCTCTAGAACTCCGGCTCGCAAATCGGGAAGCAAAAAGCGCTCCACTTGCTGAGCGGCAATGCGGCCTGCGGTTTTTTCGGCAACATAGTCGGGGAGATAGCTGTGGTGGTAAGCAAATACCGAGTCGCGGGCAAACTCGGTTTCATGGACGGGGGTATCGACCCCATTGACGTTGAGGTAGTGAATGCTGTTACGAGTTATGCGCCCCCCTTCAAAAAAGGCGGGTACGAGAAAATGAGCGTCAAAGGGGCCAAGAATATCGGCGATCACATCGGTTTCAATCGGATAGTGACCCCGCAGCGTTGAGTCAGAGCGACTCACCACTAGAAAATCGTGGATGCCTTCCAGGGCGATCGCCTGCTTCAAATGATGACAGACTTCTTGGGTCACAGCCGCCGCCCTTTCTGGGGTTAAGGCTCGTGTATTGGTCAAAATAAAGAAAATTGGCGAGGAGTCGGCCAGACCAATCCTGAGCGTTTCCACATTCCATTGGGTCAATAGCAAACAGCTATGCACTGTTTGTGATCCGGTGGGGTCATCATCAAGAACAATAATTTTGGGGGTAGAGGTCATAACCAAATCTCAACCGATGGATTCACAGCCTGCATTTGCTGGGGTCGCCCAACTTTTGCAGGAACCAAATTAACCTGAGCCAACGCATTTGCTTATTATCCTGCCAAAGAACTGCTCCTGCTCACATCAGGGTAAAGATGGAAGGGGAGAAAGCGCCAAGAGAAAAGGCAGGTATTGTGCCAGAGCAGTCAATGAGATGGTTAGGACAATCGAAGGTCTTGCAAGTTTTGAGTGAAGTGTCTTAATGAAGTGTCTTAATGAAGTGTCTTTCGATCCTAGCCCCCTTACACCTGTCTCCTGCTATAGCTCTCCCCATGTTTCTCATGGCGACGGCGAGTCAGAAAGCCTTGCCAGCGCTGGTGGTTGCGCCCCTGGTTTTGTTCTAGGCTGATTGTCTGATGGATGCTGTGGCTGACTAGCCGCCAATCTGGGACATGGTACGGCTGTAGGAGCCAGATGTTCCTGATTCGCGGGCTTTGAAGTTCACTTCCGGTTTCAGGTGCAGCAAGGTTTCTACCTGATGCCGTAAATCGGCCATGGGAGACCCTTGGCGAAGGGCCATTTTCAGGTCGATTTGCCCTGTTTCGTTAAGCAGGCAAGGCCGCAGCCAGCCATCTGCAGAGAGTCGGATCCGATTACAGCGATCGCAAAAGCATTCTGACATCTGGCTAATAAAACCAAGAGTGCCTTTTGCTCCAGGAATTTGAAACACATCAGCAGGGCCATTACCCTGAACCGTGCTCTCTACCAGACCCCAGCGATCGCGAATCTGCTGACGTAAACATTCAGAACTCACCCAACCTCGGTCGGCAAACAAATCCTGATTGCCAATCGGCATAAATTCGATAAAGCGTACATGCCAGTTTTGCTCCAGGGTGAGAGCTGCCAGATCCAAAACCTCTGTGTCGTTTACACCGGGAATAATTACAACATTGATTTTCAGCGGGTCAAACCCAAGCTGATAAGCAACTTGAACCCCCTGCCAGACTTGCTGCCAGCGCGATCGCCCGCGATTTCCAATAATTTGATCAAAAACTTCTGGCTGGAGCGAATCTAGACTGATGTTAATGCGGCGAAGCCCCGCCTCATAGAGGGCTTTGGCCTTTTCAGCCAGAAAAAAACCATTGGTAGTCATGGCTAAATCGCGGGTATAAGGCCGTTGGGCGATCGCTCGAACGATCTCTACCACATCCGGCCTGAGCAATGGCTCTCCCCCAGTCAGCCGAAAGCGCGTCAACCCCAGTGGGGCAAAAACCTCGTCAATCAGCAATAGCAACTCTGCCGAAGTCAGAAGATTGGTGGGCAAAACATAGGGCAGAGCGCTCTCTCCGGGTACACAATAAGTACAGCGAAAGTTACAGCGATCAAGCAGGCTAATGCGCAGATAATCAACAGTATTCATGCCCTCATTCTGACGGATTTGGTAGATGCCTTCAAGCAAACTGCTTTGATTTCGCTGATAGTATCTGTTAGGGCATCTCTATTGATTGCCCAATTCGATATTTCATGCTGCAACAATTCGCCCTGATTGACTGACAAAACGACGAAAACCTCTGATACTTCGTGCTCACGGTTAGCGACCAAAGTCGCACCTAGACCATCGAAGTCCGCGGCGGCAGACTCGGTATATCCAGGGTTTCAGAACCCCCCGATCAGGCTTTGATGATGTGTAGGTGCACGCGTACCATCTCTCTGTTAGGCCGCAGCTAAGTAGCCCGCACTAAACATAGCGAGTATTGCACCACGCAAGCGTGCTAGAACATTTGGGAACAGGGGGAATAGGGCCTTACCCCCGATGAGTGAAATCCCTTTACCTCATCTCAACCCCAGGCTGTACTGCGATACGTTTAGGGTTGTCCCATGATGATGGCTCTAGAAAACTGGGCAGAGGAGTAAGATGGAGCCGCTAGAAAGAGCGCTATCAGAAATACAAGATAGGCCGCTACCAGAAGCCATCCCGCTGATCGGCTAATATGTTGTTTGGGCACAGCCAGCAAAATCGCCAGCAGTAAGGCCGCCAGCATGGCGATCGCGGGTTGGTGGAGCAACGTCGCATCCACGATCAACAGAGGATGAATCACCGCCGCTGCTCCCAGCGTCATCGTGACGTTGTAGGCAAAAGACCCGACCACTCCAGCGACAACCACTTCAGTTGCCCCTTTACGCGCCGCAGACCAGCATAGGATGACCAATTCAAACGCCGTTGCAAACCCCACAACCGTTAGTGCCAGCATGGTCTGCGTCGATTCCACCTGCGTAATCTGACGGACGGCCTCCACTAGCAAGACAGAGCCGATCGCCATGGCAACTAACCCCACGGCCACCAATAGCAGTTCTTTTCCCACTCGTCCGGGCAATTCTCCCCCAGCTTCATGGGCAAATTCTTCTGCCGATTCTTCCAAAACACCTGTTTCTCCCATCGCTGGCGGTTGCCGTTCTACGACCCAGATCATCCCGATATAGAGAACGTACAGCCCCAGGAGAATAGCTCCTTCTAGGCGAGTTACCAGCCCGTCCCAAAGGAAGCCGACTGCTGTGACTCCCAAAGGCAAACCAAACAGCGCGTAGCGCCTAACCCGTTGACCAAAGGGCAGCGGTGCGACAATTGCCCCTACCCCCAAGGCCACCAAACAAATGGCAATATTAGCTCCAATGACATCCCCAAAGGCGATCGCGGGGGCACCTCTCATCGTTGCCGCAATCGTGGTGGCTAATTCTTCCGGCTCTGCTCCTGCCAACAGCAATGCCAGGGCAAAGCTACTGACCCGTAGCCGCACCGCCGCACTGCCGAGATGCTTAGCAAACGTTTCTGCCCCCCAGACAATGGCAGCCACTCCTGCAAGCATCACACCCATCCATACGACAATCAAAAACTTGCTCCACTCTATCAACACGATTTCTAAATTTTATAGCCGTCGCCATGGTTCTCATAGCAATGGCGAATCAGAAAGCCTACTTGGCATTGGTCGTTGGGCACTTGGTTTTATCCTAAGCTGTCTGACCAAAGCGATAATACAGCCCTCGCTAGCCTTCCCACAGAGTTTCTCAAAACCTTCCTAGGATTGATGGTGTTGCCAACAGGCTTCGCCCTGAGCACTGGGTAGAATGGGCCAAAACTTCAAAATGTCCAGTACAACGTGCAATATTCTCAGTGCATCCGTCTTTCACGCTGCCTGAATAACAGGCTGGTTTCTGCTGGGGTGTATGAGTGCAGCATCAAGATCAAAAGTTAGGATGAGTCATCAGTGCTTTGGCGTTGAAGTGTTCACCACGCATCAGAGTGCCGCCTTAAAATCATGGTTTGACAGAGCGATTAACCTGGCAATGTTTGTTTACACCGATTTGTCATTCAACCCAGTGGGCGCATAGCATCCCACATGCAAAATGATCTTGGCGAAGCCAGATACATAGATTCAGACCGATCTCCTGTGAACCTATTCAGCCTTCTTGCGTCTACTCGCTGTGCGTCCAGAGGTTGTTACGTTTTTAGTCCCCGTTGCTTTTGAAGTGGCTGACCGAGAGGATTCTGTGCTCGTTCGCTTAGCCGCCGTTTGAGTTCCAGATTTGCTTGTAGAACTTGCCTTGGTTGCAGGGTTGGCTATTGCGATCGCGTCTGTCGTTGTTTCAGGTGAGCGGTTTTTTTTCGAACGACGTGGTTTTACCTGGGTAATTTGCCTTCTGCCAGCAGGCACATAGCTTTTCAGCGTAAAGGCACTGATCTTTATTCCTTGCTCTAGCAACAACTCTGATAAATCAGCATAGGAATAACCCTTCATCAAGGCCGCCCGAATGACATCTTGCAATTCTTTCATTGCTTCTTTTAGAGACAACTCGCGCTTAGGCTTGTCTGGCAAATCTTCTAAAAAACCAGCAACATGATTAATGGTTGTCTTCTTGACAACAGCAGCCTTTGTTCGCTTACTTGTCGCTTCTGCCATATTCAGTCACCAAATCAGGGTTAATGAACCAAGTTTATTTCAAGTCGTCCACTAGTAAAGTACGACCTTTGTAGAGAGTAGTTGTGATTATTCTATTACCTCGTTTTCAGAATGCATACAAATTTATATCCATTCACCCGATTGGCTATTCAATAACCCTTTCCAAATCCAGGAATGGAATTTTGCCTGTGGGAAACTCGGAATTCTAATCAGAGCTTAGGATAACTCTGATCACGACTGCAAAATTGATTCAAATTCTATTTCAGTTCTTGTCCAGGTTTAAGCAGATCGGGTTGCTTCCGGAGAAATCAGCTTTTTCGGCTGATGCAGATACAGGGTGGTGGAAATGCCTGAATTTCTCTAGCGTAAGGGTTTTATGGAAAAACTAAGGGATCTGTTGGGCATCGCCCACCCTGCGATCGCCCTAACATGTCCCCATTGACACTACTGTGGACTAGACTGAGGGAGTTGCAATTTGAGGGCAGTGGGAGCACCCCCTTGCCTGCGAGCACGCCCCCGATTCAACTCTTGCAAATCACTGCAACTATCGATTGAGAGCATCTTAAAACACCTGCTGCCTCAACCTTGTCTGGGTTTAGACAATCGCCTTGTATGGAGGAAAAATGAATTTTAAGCTGAGCTTGACGGAGCTACAGACAAAATTGGACAAGGCACTCCATTGTTTCTATTAATTGTTCTGTTGATTGACCTATGCCTATAGAACCTAAACCCGGCACCCTCTATCTTGTTGGCACACCCATCGGTAACTTGGAGGATATGACTTTTCGGGCCGTTAAGATTTTGCAGCAGGTTGATCTCATTGCGGCAGAAGATACCCGTCACACGGGCAAGTTGTTACATCATTTTCAAATTCATACGCCTCAAATTAGTTACCACGACCATAATCGCCAATCGCGGATTCCAGAATTGCTAACGCTGTTAACCCAGGGTAAGGCGATCGCCCTAGTTTCCGATGCAGGCATGCCTGGCATCTCTGATCCCGGTTATGAGTTGGTCAAAGTTTGCGCGGAGGCCAATCTGTCAGTTGTGCCGATTCCTGGTAGTAGTGCGGCGATTACAGCACTGACTGTATCGGGCCTGCCCAGCAATCGCTTTGTATTTGAGGGTTTTTTACCAACAAAACCCAAACTGCGGCAGGCTCGTTTGGAACAGCTTCAGAATGAACCCCGAACACTGATTTTCTACGAAGCTCCCCACCGACTGCAGCAAACCTTGAGCGATTTACAGGTGTTGGGAGCGGATCGATTCATTGCCCTAGCCCGAGAACTGACCAAACTCCATGAGGAAATTTGGCGTGGTACGATTGCCGCAGCGATCGCCCACTATCAACTCAATTCCCCGCAGGGAGAATATACGCTCGTCGTCGCTGGAGCAGCCCCGAACCCAGCAATGATTTCTGAAACAAGGCTCAAGGCTGAATTGCAACAACTACTTCAGAGTGGGCTTTCGCGCTCAGAGGCCAGTCGTCAGTTAGCCCAGCAAACAACGCTGCCCCGCCGCCAAATTTATCAACTGGCTCTTTCTCTATCGGATGGTAAATTTGATCCTTACGCCAACTCAGGGGAGTAAACCCGGCAATTGGTCAATCACTTAGTCAAGCAAGTAGCAAGTTTCATAGTGATTTCTAACTCACGGGCGTCGTGTTTCTCGCGGCGACCGCCCCTAAGGGCAAATATCCTTGCTAGGGGCCTATTGCTCCGGGTAAGTGGACTGCAAACCGACAGTTTTTGCCATCTTCTCATCCATATCCCGTCTGAGCATACTAACTCTAGACCAGAGCGCCCCTCGCTAACTCCTGCAATATCATCCTGTTCAGAATTGCCGTTGTGCCAAGGTACGATGCGGTGGCTGAAGGATTCTGGCAGTATTACGAGTTTGCGCAATATCTGGGAAAGGCGGCAGCAGGCACACTATCACTTCTTTCCCCTGATTGGATCTACGGTGTATACACAGGTCTGGTCGGTTCCAGTTGGAAGCCTTTTAGCCCCCTAAATCCCCCAATCCTGGGGGACTTTGAAGATTCAGTTTCCCCCAACCTTTGGGGGAGAGGGGGCGAAACCCAGCAATTTGAAGAGGATCCAGAGATCTGTATACACGGCAGCCTGGTTGGATAGGGGTAAACGCTGACATTTAAGCAGTCAACCATTTAGCTTTTTTTGCAAGCTGTGAACATCAGGACGCTGCTAACTCGGGGATGTTGCTTAAACGCCCCAAGATCTGCCGCATCTCAGCGATCGCCTGGAGTTGCTCACCTGCGCTTTGCCCCTGGCTCAACCCATTCACCAGGCTTTCTAACTGCTGCCGTAGCCGATCAATACTATCCTGGAATGGCTGCAACAACTCTTGATAAAGATTCACCTTACCCCAGATCTCAGCGAGTTCAGCCCGTTGCGCCACCAGAGCCTGTTCAGATTGCTTTAACTCCTGACGCTTCTGCTCCTGTTCCTGCCCCTGGGTATTCAACAACGCCTCCGCCTGTTGAATCGCTAACTGCACCTGTTCGATCTGACTTTCCAGTTTTTGCAACTCCTCCGCTTGCTGATGGCGCTGGTTCTCAACCTGAGTCAAAAGGGGACCTAAATCAATCCCCATATCCTGCCCTGCTTCAGTAGGTTGCCCTAACCGTCGGCGCAACACCATCTGATGTTGGTTCAAAAGACCTCGTCGCTCTCCCAGACTGCGTCGCTGCCCAACGAGCGTTTCGTTGAGCATTTGGTACCCATCCTGTTCATCGGTCAATTCATTCTCTAAATTCAGTCGATCAAACTCACTAGCGGCCTGAATTTTTGCCTGTAGGGCATCAATCTCCTCCTGTTTTGAGCGCAGTTCCTCCTCTTGACTTTCAACAAACTGAGAAAGTTTTACCAATTCTTGCTCCAGCTCTTGCACAAGTCGTTGCAGCTCATCCAGTGGCATTTTTTCGAGGGCAGCCAGATCCACTTGCTGACTGCTGATAGTAATGTTGTCAGCACCCTCCGCTAATCGATAAATTTGCTGATTGAGTTCGTCTTGACTTTGTAGCTGTAACCCCAACATCTGTGCGTATTCCCGCTTTGAAGCCAACAGCTTTTGCTGAGCATTCAGTTCAATTCGGGCCTGCTCTACCAATTCTTGTGCCTGTTCCCAAGTCTGCCAGTGAGTTTGAATCTCCTGGCCCCGACGCTCTACCTCTGTCTGGAGTTGGTGGGCCGTTGTGCGCTGCTGCTCCAGGTTTTGCCAGTGCTGACCCAATAGATTTTGATGTTCGGAAATCGCGGCTAGAGCAGTGTTAGCCTGATCAATCCAGGATTCAGCCTGGGGAACTGCAGTCGCGATTTTATCCAGCAATCCATAGAGAGTCCGCGCCTGCTCATCGTCAAGACGCGCTGCCTGTTGAATCTCGGCTTGTCGATCTTCCAAGCGGCTCATCTCACCCCGGAGGTGATTCCAGGCACCCTCTAACTCCTGGCTTTTACGCTCCAACTCATCTCGCTGACGGTTAACGTCCTCACGCAAAGCGTCAATCTCCTGACGCTGTTGCTCTAGCTTTTCAAAGTCATCCTCCATTTGCTCCAACTGCTCGCGGCGAGCTTCCATTTCCATTTCTCGCCGATTTAGTTCTTGACTCTGGTAAGTAAGGGATTGCTTCCATTGTTCAATTTCCTCTTCCTGCGCTTTGAAGCGCTCTTGCAAGCGCGAAAAATTTTGGAGAATACTGACCAATTGCCGCCCCGCTTCCTGAACGCGCTGCACCTGCTTACTGCCACTAATATCCACCAGAACTAAAGCACCCGCATTGTATTTGCTTGCCTCTTCTGAAGGAATCAACTCATCTCCGGGTACTGCACTCCAACTTTGCTCTGAGCGCTGACAGGCCAGCAACTTTAGCTCCGCCTTGTTGCCACCGATTAAGCCGCCACTTTTCTTCTGTACTTCTGCTAGATACAGCACGCTGATAGTCCCCTTTCGTATCTATCTGTAGCTGATTGAACTGGTCAAACCCCAACCCAATAATTTTGAGCCACCCTTAATGACTTTGGCAGCCATCTGCCGCATAGGAAAAGTATGATTCTAAATCGCCGTTGAAACCCCGTCGCTATCATTCACACAAATTGCGGTCAAAGCTAAAATAGCCAATCACCAGTCATCTGATGATAGTTTGCGAATAGCCTCTACTCTCTGAATGTATCGGATGAACTCCTATAAATAAAATAGTAGGGTTGCCTATTGCCACAGTCCGACCTAATCAAATGCCCAACAGCGCCACAGTAAATGGAACCCAATCTGCCCAAAGGCTCGCCTCTTAACTTGGTAGACTTAACATGGCATCCACAGCTAACACAATTAATTAGTAAAGAGTAGATTTTATCTCTCTATTCTAGGCTAGGCTCGAGTAAACAGAAGCTCTTTGTGCGAGTTGTACCAAAAACTTCTGTCTTTTGGGGTTTCCAGGGATTTTTTAGAGGTGCTAAATACCGTGCAAAGGCTGCGAATTTGATCGCGAAGCCACTCAAGCAAAGACTTAAATGGTCAATGGCGAATTCGTATCCCTTCAAGCCCAGGTATTCGCGCGACCATTAATCGGATTAGCTTAGGCATATGTTATCGTTTGTCAACCTTACTCACCACCACGTAGAAAAGAAAATAGCATACCTGTAAAGAAACATCGCTATGTGTTTTGAGTGTTAGCCTCGCTTTAGGAGAATGGGGTGCGCTTTTGGGCAAAATCATTAGGGTCGCATCCCAGCCTATGAGGTGGCTTGTTACCGAAGCGGTTGGAACCAGTCTTGGAGATAGCCAAAAATTCATGCAGGGGAAATTAAGCGAAATTGATATTCGTAGCATCTTGCAGCTAATCGAGCTAGGGCAGCGCACGGGAGAGCTGTTTGTGGAAGCCCCTATGCCGCTGGCCAGCCGTTCGACTCTGGGTCGTTTGGCGAGTGGTGGAGAGATGCGGTTACCCCGCCCACCTGAAAAGCATTGGTTTGTGTTTTTCGTCAGTGGGCAAATTGTTTATGCTGCTGATGCTGAAGCAAATCTACAGCGCCTTACTGATTACTTGTGGCGTTATCGGGTTGAGCGACCGCTTGATCGTCTATCCGTGCCGGCGATCGCTTCAATTAATGCACCAGAATATGGCTACCTTTGGGCCTTGCTCGAAAATCATCTGCTTACTCCCGCCCAGGGACGTAGCATCATTCAGGGCATGATTTGCGAAACATTATTTGACGTACTTAGTTTGCATCAAGGCTCCTTCATTTTTGAGCTAGGGCCGCCGCTCTCACCGCAACTGGGTAGTTTAGAAATTGCGCCCCTCCTTGCCCGGATTGTCAAACAGGTTCAAGAATGGAAGCAATTTCATCCCTGGATCCAGTCGCCGGATCAGTGCCCCCTGATTGTCGATCGCCCCACACTGCAAGCGACCTTAACTCCAGCCACGTTTCGACTGATTGATCAGTATGCCAACGGCAAGGTTTCGATCCGGCAAATAGCCCGTCACCTAGGTCGCGATATTTTAACCGTAGCGCGGGCCATTTATCCCTATGTGCAACGGGGTATGATTCAGCTCACATTCCAGCCAAATCAAGTTGAGCTGGCTATGGCCTTAGCCCCTGCCTCTGATGGAGCGCACGAAGCTGGCACTATAGGTGTTGCTACCCAGCCAATCCAGGTTGTTTGTATTGATGACAGCAGCACAGTGCGTAGCACTGTTGAAGAAATTCTGAATCAAGCAGGATATTTGGCAACGACCATTGGAAACCCGATCGAGGCATTGAGTCTTGTTTTTCAAATCAAACCCGACATCATTCTCTGTGACATTGCTATGCCCGAGCTAGATGGTTATGAAATTTGTGCCATGTTGCGCCGGTCTACCGCGTTTCGTCAAACACCGATTGTCATGCTGACAGGAAAAGATGGCTTTATTGATCGAGTCAAAGCCAAAATGGTAGGGGCAACCGATTATTTGACAAAACCTTTTGGCGGAGGAGAGCTATTAATGGTAGTAGAGCGGTATGTTGGTTCTGGTAACGAAATTGGCCAAGGCTTGCCGCAGTCGCGACCAGCCGACTCCTCGCCCCAATCGGGAGCAGGTTCTGTCAAGGGTAAACTAGAAATTGAGAAAACAGACCAAACTTCTCCATCATCAACGCCATTTCATTAATGATTAGGGGTAACTTAATTTATAAGTGTCAGGCAGGGAGAAACCCATTGAGGCTCTATCCAACAAGCGGGTGACAGACAGTATGAGTACAGTTTTGGTGGTTGAAGACAGTGTAACGCAGCGGGAAATGATTACCGACTTACTGCGCGGTAGCGGCTTGGAGGTAACTGTTGCCAGTGACGGGGTGGAAGCATTGGAGCAGGTTCAAGGACATTGCCCTGACTTGGTGGTGCTGGATATTGTGATGCCTCGAATGAATGGATACGAAGTCTGTCGTCGCCTCAAAGCTGACCCCAAAACCCAGAATGTTCCTGTTGTCATGTGTTCCTCAAAGGGTGAAGAATTTGATCGCTATTGGGGGATGAAACAAGGAGCCGATGCCTACATTGCCAAACCCTTCCAGCCGACGGAATTGGTTGGCACGGTAAAACAACTACTGCGAGGATGAATACAATGGTCGGTAGTCCAGATTTTTTGACCGGTCGCGGGCAGGATCAATCTCCAGAATTTCAGGAGTTGGAGAGTCCTGAAGGTGAGTTGCACCTCCGATTTCATGTGCCTTCGGGGGATGAATTTGCCCTTCCTGCAACGGGGATTAAGGAGGTACTGTCACCCTCCCCTGATCGGATTACTCCGGTACCGAATGTTTCCCCGCTGCTACTGGGGACGTTGAATGTCAGAGGGCGTGTTGTTTGGGTGGCTGACTTGGGGCAATTTTTGGGAGACGGGGTGACTCTGAATACGGATCGACCAGAGGTGCAGGTGATTGCGGTAGAAGACCAGGATTTGATGTTGGGGTTAGCCGTAGATCGGTTATTGGAGATGCAATGGCTGGATGTTGATGAACTCCAGATGCCAACAAATGTGCCTGATGGGGTCGCCCCATTTATTCGGGGGGAATGGGTGCTGGGGCCAGATCGTTTCTTGCGATTGCTGGATCAGGTCTCAATTTTGCGATCGGCGCGCTGGGCAGCTTGAAGAGGGAATTTTGCGGTGCAAAAACAACAGTCAGGGAGTACAACAATAGAAACGATAGAAACGATAGCGCCATCTAAGGTTTAACTCTGTCATGTTTCGTAAGCCCTCCATGCAGTTGGAACGGCATTATTTACTCTACCGGGAGGAGGCAAATGGCATCAGGTACTGATTACGCACAGGAATATCAACAAGCTCAGATTGCCTACGCACAGGGGAACTACGAGGTGGCAGCCGAGATCGTTGATCGCCTGGTCGAAAAGGATCCAACTGACCCCAGTGCCTGTCTACTGCGGGGACACATCTATTGTTACGGTTTGCAACAATTTGAGATTGCCCGTGAGCAGTATCAATCTGTTCTGAGCCTCACTTCTGACACTGAGTTTTTGGGTTATGCCAATGATGGGTTGGCCTACATCGATCAGTACAGCCGGTATAGTGATGCGGCGTCGGGGGCAGATGATGGCCTCAGTAGTGGTGACAATGCCCGGTTTGCTGATGGGGGAGATGATTTCAACTTTGCCGTCGCTGAATCTGCTGAGGCGTTTTCTGATTTCTCGGCTACAACCTGGCAAGGCTCTGGGGAAGAGGAGTCTTCTGGAGAGGATGCTTTTGCCCTGGGAGATTTGGACGGTAGTAGCTACGACGCGGGATTCAATGGATCAATGGGTCTAGGGTCATTTTCCACTAGCCAAACGGAAGAACCGTTCGCGAATCCCTTTGAGGATGGTGAAGATTTGCCGTTTTCCCTGGCTAATTCAGAGTCATCGTCTGTTAGCGATCCCTTCTCAACGCCAGCCAGTGATTTTTCGAGTCTGGGAGATTTAAATATTCTGGATGACGCGGCGGATGGCCTTGAGGATGTGGCCGATGATCCCTTCCCAATGCCAGAGCCAGAGGTGACGATGCCTCCTGCACTGGGTGAAGACACGCTGTTTATGGGAACTAGCCCCTATGAAGCTCCTGAAACTGCCTATCCACCCCCGACTCAGGATCAGTCGGGCTACGACTATGAAGGGTTTACTGATCCCCAAATGTTAAATAACGACTCCTTCCATACGGATGGCAATACGGTCGTCAACTCGGCGGAAGGGATGGGGCAGTTGGGTAGCGTAGACTTTTTGGATGAGTTTGACGAATTTGACGATTTAGGAAATTTATCTGACTTTAATCTTTCGGAAAATTCGGCAGGGTTTACTAGTCCCATTGTGGGGATGGGGTTTGATACCCAATCGGTAGCCAGCTCTAACACAGACGACAGTGATTTTGGTTCGATCAGCGATCGCGGCATTATTCGAGATGATGAAGTCTTTAGCCTGACTAGTGCAGCCGATCAGGTGCCTTCCTTCACGCAGATTGACAGTGCTGGGGGAGATCCCGTTGTGGCCGTTGAGCAGGGTTGGCTGGCACCGTTGCAAAATGCTTCTTTACCCACAAAGCAATTGGTGATTGCAGCAGTGGCTGGGCTGGCATCACTCATTGCTACGGCTGTTGTCAGTTCGCTGTTTGCTAACCGTCTAGTAAATCAGATTGGGCAGCCCACTAATAATACTTACAATGCCGACCAGGTTAAAACCGCGATTGAGAGCCAGCGTTTGAAAGATTTGGTCACTGTGCCAGTAGCGGGGCTATCGAGCTTTTTAACGGCCTTTGTATTAGGACAATATGTCGCGAAAAAAGTCCGCCGCTCAACGGATGATTTGCAGGCGCAGTTTAATTCGGTTTGCCAGGGCAATTTGAATGCTCGGGCTACCATTTATTCAGAGGATGAATTTGGCCAATTGTCATCGGGCTTTAACCAGATGGCCAAAGTGATTTTGACGACCACCAGTGAAGCCCAGCGAAAAGCAGAAGAGCAGGAGCAAGCCAAGGAAGATCTGCAGCGTCAGGTAATTCGATTATTAGATGATGTGGAAGGTGCTGCCCGTGGCGACTTAACTGTGCAGGCCGAGGTTACGGCGGATGTGCTGGGGGCCGTTGCTGACTCGTTTAACCTAACGATTCAAAATCTGCGGGAGATCGTGCAACAGGTGAAAACGGCTGCTCGTCAGGTCAGTAAAGCGTCTACGGACAATGAGATGTTTGCTCGTAGCCTTTCTTCGGACGCGTTGCGGCAGGCAGAAGAATTGGCGGTCACTCTGAACTCGGTTCAGGTCATGACCGAATCGATTCAACGGGTGGCCGAAAGTGCCCGTGAAGCCGAGGAAGTGGCACGCTCTGCGTCAGCAACTGCCCTTAAGGGGGGTGAGGCGGTAGAACGCACTGTGGCAGGGATTTTACAAATTCGTGAAACGGTGGCTGAAACAACCCGCAAGGTGAAGCGTCTGGCAGAGTCTTCCCAAGAAATTTCTAAGATTGTCGCCTTGATTTCTCAAATTGCCTCGCGGACGAATTTGTTGGCATTGAATGCCAGTATTGAAGCGGCACGCGCCGGAGAGGCAGGACGAGGGTTTGCCATTGTGGCGGATGAAGTGCGGCAGTTAGCAGACCGGGCGGCCAAAGCATCGAAGGAAATTGAGCAAATCGTGTTGCAGATTCAGTCAGAAACAGGATCGGTGATGACGGCCATGGAAGAAGGAACCCAGCAGGTAATTGAGGGGACTCGATTGGCAGAGCAGGCGAAACGATCGCTCGAAGACATTATCCAGGTGTCGAATCGGATCGATGTGTTGGTGCGATCGATTACAGCAGATACCGTAGAGCAAACCGAAACCTCGCGTGCAGTGGCTCAGGTGATGCAATCGGTGGAGTTAACGGCTCAAGAGACCTCGCAAGAAGCCCAACGGGTGTCGGGCTCGCTGCAAAACCTGGTGAATGTGGCCCGCGACCTGTTAACCTCGGTCGAACGATTCCGGGTTGAAACACTTGAGCGCAAGTAGGGAACGCTGAAGACAGTTGCAAAGGTGTCAATTTTTAAGGGATGGAGTACATTAGAGCAAAAATAGGTGTTTAAACTAGCTGATTGTGGCTTTGCGGTCAACCGGTTAGCCCCAGCTTGAGAGCGGCAAAGTTGGGATCGGTCTCTTCTGGTTTGCTTCTTTTGGTTCTGCTTTGACCCATTGCTCTGATTGACCCAACGCAACAAACGCATTATTGGCTTCAAAAGGATGGGATTGCTATGCAGCCAGAACAGCAACAGCGGATTATGGGCTACTTTATTGAGGAAGCGAAAGAGCACCTCAATACGATTGAACAGGGCTTGCTGAGTCTGCAAAGCACCATTGAGGATGCTGAATCCATTAATGAAGTGTTTCGGGCGGCCCACTCGGTCAAAGGTGGAGCAGCCATGTTGGGGCTAAGTGGGATTCAGCAAGTCTCCCACCGATTGGAAGATTTCTTTAAGATTCTTAAAGAGTCACCGATCCAGGTGGATCAGCGTCTAGAAACGCTCTTTCTTCAGGTGTTTGATGTTCTAAAGGAACTGCTGGAACAACTTCAAAGCTCCTTTGGCTTATCCGATGCGGCGAATGCGAGTGCCCTGGCTACTGTGGAGCCAGTTTTTGTTGAGATTGAGCAGTGGTTAGCTCAAGTGACGGGAGCGGGTGCTGCGGCTGATGTTCCTGCAACTCCGGTGACGCTCAGTTCGGCTAAACCTCTGGCGGAGGTATTTCAAACGGATGTGCCCGCTCGACTGCGGGAAATGTTGCAGATCTTTAAGCAGGCTGAAACAGCGGAGAGTCGTCAGCGGTTGCGAGCAGTTTGTACGACCCTACGCCAGCAGGGTGAATTATTTGGCCTGACAGATTGGTGTCATCTGATTGAGACCGCCGAGCGGGCGATCGCCCATTCCGAAAATCGTTTTCGTGATCTCGCGCCTGTGGTGATTCGAGATATCAAGCAAGCTCAGGAGCTGATTCTGGCAAATCGGGCAACTGATATTGCGCCCTGTGATCAGTTAATTGCACGGGTTCCTGTTGCTGAAGTCCATCCCCCTGCAACTAGTGATGCCGGTCTCGAAGATTGGCTTGCCACTGAGGCTTCTACAACTGACTTATTTGACTTTGGTGCGTCAGAGCCTGACTTTGAAGGCGACGCTCTGGAGCTGCCTGATTTCCAACCAGGTTCTACAGCAGATAGCCTTGACTTAATCGATCAGACAGATGCCGTCTTTAATCGAGAGGCTAACTCACAGCAAGGGCCAGAAGTTGGTTTGGCAGAGCTGAATTCTTTGGCAGATTTATTTGAAGGAGAAATGCCAGAGCTTGGTTCTACCTGGCAAAACGAAGAGGTTTTGAGCGAAGAAAATGACTTATCGTTTGATGTGCTGCCCGATTTGACAGACTCTGGAGAAGAGGGAGACTTTTCTGACCTATTGTTTGAGAGTACCAATCCAAACAATACTCAGGCGCAGGAGTTTAGCGAGCTTGAGGATCTGGGTGGTTTATTTGAAGAAATGGAACCTGAGGATGCTGCTGTAACAACATCTGCAGCCGAGACAGAAGCCTCGGCCATTGAGTTAGACCGTTCTGGCTCGGGTCTTGAAGATTTGCTCAACTTCGATGAAGTCGATTCGCTGGTAATGGATACAGGTGCCTCCATTACCACTGAAGCCGAACTCTTTGGAGACTTCGACCTGGATACATTCGATCAAGATGCATTGGATCAATCTAACGAGGCAACAGCAAGCGAGCTATTTCAACTGACCCCTGAGGCTGATGAATCCCTACACGATTTGGGAGAATTGTTCGCTGGGATAGATGCAACTGGCTTAGTTGATGCCACCGCTAGCTCCCCCCCTGAAGAAATTGCAGAACCTGGCTTAATCCACACGCTTTCTGAGCAGGACGAACTCGGGGATTTGTGGGAAGATACCACCGCAGAAGCAACCCCCTACACCGGTTTGGCAGCCAATGTCTATGGAGATAGTCTTTTCTCTGAGCTAAACGAACCAGCAGCGGATACAGCGCCTGAACTAGACCCTGACATGAATCTGGATGACATGCTTGCTGTTGAAGCAGAAGCTGATTTTGAGTCGTCGGCTCTGGAGTTGGACTTATCTGATTTTGGCAATGCAAACTCTTCTAATTTAGATTTGGTGGATGCTGACTTGGGGTTTGGAGAGCCAGAGGTAGACATAAGCGCCACTGATACTCCGGATCCGTGGCTGGATCCAGTTTTCTCAGATGCTGATCCCCTGGGTCTGAATGCTCAAACTCAAATGTCTGCTACTGAAACGTTAGGGGAGTTGGATGCGATCGAGGGACTGGAAAACCTAGAAGCTGGTTCAGCGGATGAAGCTCTGTGGGATCCAGCAATCTCTGTCTCTGAAACCCTAGAAAGTTTAGACAGTTTAGAAAATCTAG